>Ga0208875_1000292_pt1 | contig 17918 bp, 36 predicted proteins | sample CryBogCBH25Aug08_FD_184612 | JGI IMG/M metagenome (GOLD analysis project Ga0208875, IMG submission 184612) | Freshwater microbial communities from Crystal Bog, Wisconsin, USA - CBH25Aug08 (SPAdes) (version 2) | ecosystem: Environmental > Aquatic > Freshwater > Lake | place: Crystal Bog...
ACGATGCTCGGCTCGCCCCGTGGCTCTCTACGGCAACGGTAGAGAAGAACAAAATGACAACGAGGGAGTGGTTCCGTTCATTCCCCACCATTACCGATGCCTTTGACCTCATCTACATAGATGCCGACCACACGGCGGCGGGAGTATTGGAAGATGCGGTGAACGCCCACTCGTTACTCAAGTCAGGGGGCGTGTTGGCATTTGATGACTACGGATGGACTAGCGGTATTGGCGTCCACGAGGAGCCACGGCTCGGCATAGATGCGTTCCTAGCGGTCTACGGGAACAAGTACGAAACCATTGGGGTCGGCTGGCAAGTGTGGCTACGGAAGTTGTAGGGATTTGTCTATAACCGTGAACCACGCATCGGGGAGTTCTATGTGCGGCGCGAGGTCTTGCCAATCCCCACGGTCGGTGCGACCCGCCCACACGATTGCGGGCTTGAGGTCTGCTGTTACCTCTAGATAGATGTAGACCCTCTCGCTACCCTTGGGGTAGGACTGGATGATGTAGAAGGGCTTACCCGAGTCTTCGGAGAATCGCTTACCCGTGAGCCACTTGGAGTAGGGGAATATCCACGTCTTGTAGTAGCCCGTGCGTTCTTTTGCCTCGACCCACGCTTCGATGTAACGGGAGTCACGGAGAACCACGAAGTCGAGCTCGTAGAAGATGGGGAGTTTGGCGAACGTTGCGTTCTTCCACCCACGGGCATCCCAACCAATCGCCTTGTTCAGCGCGCGCATTAGGCGTGACTCGCCTTTGGGGTCTTGGGCGGCGGCGATAGTGTCGTTTCGCTTTGTCATAGGGGAGACAATACTATACGGGTGTATTGTTCCTCTCCGAAAAAATAATTTCTTTGCTCGCGCCCTTTGGTCTTCCCCCCAGTTCCGGGCTACCCCCACGGAAAGCGATGCTCGTTTGTTGCGTCTATGTAAAACGGTTTTTGCCCGTGTCACAATGGAGAGGCCCCCGGGGTTAGATGGAAATCGGAAAGTTATAGGTATGATAGATACCCCCCGATTTTTTTTCTCCGAGGGTTCTCCAAATACTAAACCCCCATCTACTCCCAAAAAGGAATGAAAATGAACTGCTCTTGTAAGGAACTCGACGTGACGGAACCGACCCGTGGTGAACGTTGGGCTCACATCAACTGCAACACGCCCGCCGAGAGTCGCATCTCGCTAGTTTCCACTTTCTCGTTTGGACCGATGTAATGACCTGTACCAAGTGCCAACAACGTATCGTCAAGAGCAAGACCGTGCTGAAGCGTTGGGTTCACGTCAACCGTGACCTCGATGCGAACCACAATGCCATCCCCAATTTCGACATTCGCATCCGAGGCGTATTAGTTGACTCGTAATCCTTGACTTCGTAGTGCGGTTGAGTGTAACTTGGCTGCACACAGGTAAGGGAGATTCGTATGTTCGTAGTAACACTTGCCATACTCCTCATTGGAGTTGGTTTCTTCTTTATTGAGAGAAACGGTCGCTGATGACCCTAAAAGAAGCGAGCGGCGGCGATACTCCACAATGAAGTCACACAACTGGAGAGACAAGGCCAAGTGCCGAGGACTTGACGTAAACCTCTTTATGCCCGACGATGGCGGGGTGATTTACAAGGCGCAGTTACAAGCGGCGGTTGCCGTATGTTCTGAGTGCCCCGTTGTCAACGAGTGCCGAGACTTCGCAATCTCGGAAAACATCACGGTTGGCATCTACGGCGGATTGAGCAACAAGGGTCGGCGTGAGTTCGTCACGGGGAAGAAAAAGGTGTCAACCAATAAGGTTCGGCAAAAGTCTTTCGACGAGATACGCCACGGAACCCTCAACGCATACCAACGCCACAAGTGCCGATGCGAACCTTGTGCTGAAGCAGGTTTGGAACACTCTCGCCGGGGCAACGAAATACGAAAAGCAAAGAGAAAGGCGGCCTAATGGGAGACTTCGATGACTTCGATTCTTTTGTTGAGAAGCACAAAATCAAAGATGACGAGCTCGGTGCGGCGTTTGCTGCGTGGCTCTCGGGCAAGGGATGGGATGGCGATTTTGATAACGTCGGCCCATCAGAAGAACTAGGCGTATGCGATACCTGCGGAAAGCCCTACGAACTCGCAAGCCGTGATGGGCGTTGTGGTGATTGTGGGAACTGTGGCGAGTGCTGCGACCACGTTACCGGTTCGTGGATACCAACGGGTGCAGAGGACGATGAAATGTGGCTTGAGTTCACTTACTGCCCCAAGTGCGGAGAGAAACTATGACTCCCGAAGAACGCCAAGCCCTACGGGAGAAGCACGGCAGATTTAAGTTTCGCGATAACCGAACCTTTTGTGTTTTTTGCCTAGATGATTACGGATTGGACAAGCCCCACCCTTGCGACGTAATCAAGGTACTGGACGCTTGGGAAGCAAATAGCAAGAAAGCCCTCGACGCACTCGACCACATAAACACAATGCGAGTAGACGAGTCAGATTTTGAGTGGCTCGAAACCGCCGAACACATCCTGAACGGAGACGTATGACTAACTTTTTGATTGGCTTTGTGGTGGGCATCTTTTCGTGCCTCGTTGCCATCGCTGTCGTTCTTTGGAAACTAGCCAACAACCAAAGCGGTTGGTGGTGAACCTGTGAGATTGGCTTTTGAGATTATCCTCCCGTTACTTGGATGGGTATTCCTAGCGTGGCTCGCCTCAAGTGGATGGCGCGATAAAGACGATGCCCTTTTTGTCCTGCTGATGCCACTCGCACTCGTCGGCGCACTTGGGGTCGGCTTTTGTATTATCCTCTTTCTTCATTGGCTTTACTAGGAGGGGCAAGATATGGCGGAACCCGTTAGACAAGAGCGAGCTCGGTTCGTCAATAGGAACACCGGCCAAGATGTCTACATCTACGACAAGGAACTCGGCGGCTACTACTGTGTCTTGTGTGGCCCAAAGAGGAAGACCCTGTACGGCATCTCCGAAATCATTGACCATAGGTGGAACCAACACACCGACTTCTACTACGAAGATGGTGAAACCAAATCTCGCATCGCACCCGGAAGCGAAATCCTAGAGAATGTGATTAGCGTATGACCGTCAAGTATCTGCTTACTAATGGAAATCGGGAGCTCGCCAAGGATGGCGTGTTTACTTGGACACTTCCCGCGCTGAACGCTCGCCTTACGAACGGCAAGAACCACGTCACTTGCCCGAACGCTGGCATCTGCGCCAAACTTTGCTACGCCCGGTCGGGAACGTTCAACTTTTCCAACGTAAAGCGCGCCCACCTTTCCAAACTAGAGATGCTGCTGAACGACCTCCCCGGTTGGGAAGAGCAAATGACTACCGAACTCAAGGCAAAGCGTTACCGAGGCGGAAAGTGGGTTCGCATCCACGACTCGGGCGACTTCTTCTCCCCCGAATACTTTGCGGCGTGGGTTCGCATCGCCCAAGCCACGCCCGATGTGCGTTTCTACGCCTACACCAAGGAAGTCAAGATGGTGAAAGAGTGGGGAACGTTGCCCGAAAACTTCATCATCATCTTCTCAATGGGCGGCAAGCAAGACCGCTTGATTGACGTAGAGGTTGACCGCCACGCAGACGTATTCCCTACTTTGGAAGCACTTGTCGAAGCCGGGTACACCGACCAAGAGGATTCCGATATATTGGCGGCCACACTCCCGACCCCGAAGATTGGCATCGTGGTCAACAACATCCCGCACCTCAAGAAGAAGCAGGGAACCGCAACGTTCGCCTCACTCCAACGTGAGCGAGATGAGATGGTGAAAGGGATTCAGGATGGGCGGCCCTAAGCCACCGTGCGACTGCCATAAGGCACAGAACCGTTCCGAGGAACTCCTTTTGGAGCTCATCTCTGAGCGACTGCTGAAATACAAGCCCACGCCAAGCGACGAACCGCCAACCGAACGCTACAAGGGCTATGACGAGGGCTGGTGGGAGTGCTACCAACAACTCTGCGACATCATTGACGCACACACCGAGGGAAATGAGCATAGGATTTTCCAATGATTCGTTTTTCCCGTTGGCTCGTAGAACACGATGGTTATAACGAGGGTGCGTTCGTAAAGTATTACGTCGAAGCCCCAGATAAAGAACGCGCACTACAACGCCTCTACTCCAAAGACCGTGACTTGGACTGGGGCAGCGAGCGATTCGCCGTTCGTGTAACGTGGCTAGAAGACCTATGAGCCAGACAATCATTCCAAAGTTTGACAAAGGGCAAAAAGTCTTTACTCGCTTTGGGCGCGAGATAACGATTGAAGCCGTAGAGGTAGATGTCTACATAACCTACGTTGCGGCCAATGCCTCGTGGAGTGAAAGCGAACTCCGTGCTGATAAACCCGTAGGTTGCGCCCATAGAGGCCCAGATGGCTCGTATTACGGCGTAAGTAGCCCGCCCGATGAAATGGATTACGAGTTCGTTTTCTGCCCTCTCTGCGCCGTTAGGCTCGCCCCGCCAATAAACAACGGGATTCTCTAAAACCCTATGTAAGATTGCGGGTATGAACAACGAAACCCGTGCTGAAATCGAATCTTGGATTCGCCTCGCCAAGAAGAAGCCTAACTACTCCAAGTTGATTGGCAATCGAAAGGGTGAGCCAGACAATCAGAAACTTTACGACCAAGTAAAGGCCGACGCACAAAAGAAGTTCGATGTCTACCCGTCAGCAGTCGCAAACGGCTGGGTCGTTCAGGAATACAAGCGGCGTGGCGGAACGTACCACAAGCCTGTGACAAAAGGCGACGTAGCAGGACACGCATTCCACGGTAATCAGTACACCGACGCTTCCGATAGCGCTTCTGATGCCGCTAACTACATTCTAAAAAAAGGTTATGCCGTTCCACGAAACCACGAATTGATTGCCCAACAACACCGTGACATTGCAAAAAGCATTGAAGATGGAATGAAGGGTGGAAAAATCCCCCTCTCCAAGTGGAACGAAGCGCAGAAAGCGATTGACGCTCACAATGACGCTGCTACGGCGCACGATAAGGCTGCTGAAGTTGCCAAGGCAAACAGTGAGGCTGAAAAAAACAAGGATTACTCAATGCGCCCCCAGCGTGAAGCGGCATCTGCTGCCGCTGCAAAGGCTAGTGAAATGGCTGGTTTGGCTACCGCTAAGGCAACGGGAACTTACCTTGCTCGTATGGCTCGTGACGCTGCTAAGCAGGGTGAGAGTAAGGATTACACCGACTACCTAGAACAGTCAGGCAAAGAGCAGGCCGCCGAGGGCGATTTGAGCGGTCAAACACAAACTTACACAGATGAAATGGCTACCAACATTAGTGGTCAAAACGAATGGCGATAGGAGAAACCTCAAAGTCATACCAAACTAGGCGGTAGTATCTACGGTATGAACCACATCATTCCGTATCTTTGGGGCTTTGGGGCTGGCATTGTGCTGATGCTGGTCGTATCTTTTCTGCGTCAGAAGTAGCAAATGAACCCGACAATCCAAAAACTCTTGGAGTTGCCAAAAGACCAACGTGAGATTGTCCTCAACTCGCTTACACCCGAAGAGCTCTTCGCCGTACAGCAAGAGATTGAGGTAGAGCAAAACGCCCCTAAGCGACGCTGGTACTGCACCCATAAAGAGTGTGATGGTGAACCACACGCCGGATTCCACTGGTGCGACCACCCGATTGACTCCGAGAACCACACGCCGTTCTGTAAACACGCTCGAACCCCACAGCGACCCCCATACTCCGACCCCGAAGCCCCGTGGCTTACTTGGTTCTTTAGTGGCGGCCGTGGAACTGGGAAAACTCGCGCGGGTGCTGAATGGGTGCTTGATTTAGTTTGGAATCAGGGCTACAAGCGAATCGCCCTTGTCGGTCGAACCCCGGCTGACGTGCGTGACGTTATGATTTACGGCGACTCGGGCATTATGAATTGCTCTGCGCCCCACGAGAAGCCGAGCCACGAACCAACGAAACGCCGACTTGTGTGGCCCAATGGCGCGCAAGCGTTCACCTACTCTGCTCACGCCCCGAGTCAGTTGCGTGGTCCACAGCACGATGCTGCGTGGTGCGACGAGTTGGCCGCTTGGTCTGATGCGGCCAAGGGCGATACATTGGACACGAGTTGGAACAACCTGATGCTCGGTCTTCGTCTTGGCAAAGACCCAAAGGCTCTGGTGACTACTACGCCGAAGCGCGTGAAACTCGTTCGTCAAGTAATGGAACGAAAGACAACCACAATCACCAACGGAACGACTTATGACAACCTCAAGAACCTCGCACCGTCATTCCGTGACCAAGTGATGTCGGCATATGCCGGAACTCGAATCGGGCGACAGGAGCTCGATGGATTGGTTCTCACTGACGTCGAGGGCGCGCTATGGAGTTTGGAACTCATTGACTCGACCCGTGGGGAGTTGGTGGTGTGATAACGGTTAGGGCGGAAGACTTCATTCGCATCGTTGTCGGCGTTGACCCGGCGATGACGAGTGGTGAAAACGCAGACGAAACGGGAATCATCGTGGCCGCATCAGGGCCACACCAACCCGAAACTTGCTCGCTCGACCACTGCACCGTTCACGGCTACGTCTTAGAAGATGCCACAATCCCCAAGGGGAACAAGGCAACGCCCGAGAAGTGGGCTACACGGGTCGTAGAGGCGTTTGATGAATGGGATGCTGGTGTCGTTGTCGTAGAAAGTAACGCTGGTCACGAGCTCTTGGAGATGACGCTACGCACGATTCGCCCGACACTCCCCGTCTTGCGACCCAACGCAGGCGAGGGGAAGAAAGCCCGTGCTGAACCTATCGTGGCGATGTACGAGCAAGGGCGCATCCATCACATAGGCGACCCTGCGCAGTTCGCCGCATTGGAAGACCAAATGACAACGTGGGTTCCCGGGCAAAGCAAGAGGGAATCACCCGACCGTATGGATGCCCTCGTATGGGCGTTGACGGAACTAAACATATCGGGCAGGAAACCCCGAAAGGCCCTGCCCGATATGATGCCGATAGATATGCCCCAACAAAATATTTGGCGGGGTATGTAAGACTAGAAGTTCATTTCTCTTACGCTGAAACTAGTAAAGTCTTCGATTTCGAGGTTCTCAACGATGGCGGTCTTCGTGTAGTTGAGAAGCGAGTTGAGTTGCTCGTCGCTCAAGCCAAGCGTGTGACCGTTTGCGTCGGTTCCACCCGTGAAGATGATGTTGCCAATTATGACATCGGTTTCACCATAGTTATCAACCCACAAAGCCGTTCCCGTGGGATTCTGAATGGGGTCGTCTGACAACTTCCCCTCTTCGTTTACCCACATCTCAACGTTGAGCGAGGGGATGCGAACGCACTCAATCCAACCGCCAACGGCGGTACGGATTGTTTCGTAGGAAGTCGTGTTGTCGAACTCGACAACCTCACGAATGTTGTCCGTGGAAATCTTGAGGGCTTTCTTCATTACTTCACCACCACATCGGCTAGGAACTTCTCGACCTGCTTGGCGAAGCGAGCCTTTGCTTCATCCATCGTGGCGGTGTGCCACATCTCGACGTAGGAACGCCCCTCGGAAGTGGCAATCTCTAGCACGAGGCCATCCTTATCGAGATACATCTCGCCTCGGATAGACACACCATCTGCGCGCGTAACCGTGGCGGTTAGGCACTTGAGGTCTTCGACCCATACCGGGTCGTTTGACTGCTGAATAGTCATTTCATCTCCTTTATTGACATAACCATAGTTTAGTGCCTAGGGCGATGTCCTGTCAAGGATTGTTTTGGATGCCCTCTAGGAAGAATCGGAGTTTCCCTGCCTCAACAGCATCCTGAACCGCTTTGTTGAGTTGGTTCACGGCGTTGGCGAGGTTGGCGTTTGTCTCATCGTTCTTCGTGGTCGTATCGGTGAGGAGATTGGCCGCACCCTCGGCATACTGCTCAAGAGTGATTTCGCCCTTGAGGTAGGCGTCCATCATCTGAATACCCAACGTCGAGTGTTCGACGAGCGTGGCGCGCTTGGCATCTCGAGCTCTTTGCTGAAATGAGTTGTCAACCGTTGCGATGAGGTAGCCCAACTTCTCGGCTTGATGCTCGATAGAGCCAATAACCGATGAGTCGAATGGTTCCTTACTTGGCATCCGAAGTCACTTCCGTACCATCCGTGCCGACGACTTTCTCGAAGTCATCTACATAGACCTTGATACGTTCCTCGGTAAGTGCGAGAACCCATCCAAGGGCGTTGATTGCCCCGTAGTTTTGATTGCCCTCGGGTGTTTCCACCTTGGTCGGGTCATTGGGGTCGGCAAGAGAGTTGTGCTTATCCACGAGCTCGTTGACGGTCGCAACGATGACATTGTGAACATACATCAACTCCGCGCCAACGGCCGCTTCCTTGCTAGGCATAGCCTTGGCGGTTTCCGCACTCGGGTATTGGATGTTCTGGGTTGCTTCGGTGTCGCTCATAGCGTTCCTCTCGTGCTGAAATGACTCAACACATAGTAGGGGCTACGAGCGACCCGTGCTTGACTAGTCCTCGTCAATCCCAACGTAGTTGGGGCAAGTCTCGTCGTGGAAGAAAGCATCGAACTTCTCGATGAAACGCTCATCCTCGGGGGTCGTGACCCAATCAACGTAACTCTCGCAGCAAGCCTCGTAGACCTGCTTTGCGTCGGCCCATACGTTGTAGCCACCTGCACGAAGCAAGTAGTTGTAGTTCCAACGTGCCGGGTGATTGAGTGGCAAGCCCTGAATCTCCTCGGGGTCGCACTCAATCTCTAGAGTCACTACGAACTTCTTGGTTGCCATAGGTAATCTCCTTTACTAAACCTACGTTTAGATACTATCAGAGGGGTGTGACACAAGCCAGAAAACTCGCGCCACACCCCTGCTGATTAGTTGGCCGTAGCCTTAGCCAAAGCCTTGCGTCGCTTGGTTTCGTAGGCGTAGATGGTGTGGTACTGGAAACCCAGTTCCTTAGCGATTTTCGCCACGGGTACTCCGTTGCTAAGTCGCTCATTCACCGCCTGTACGTTCTCCGCAGAGAGCCGGGCGTTGACCTTGTTCTTGCTACCCTTTGGTCGGCCACGTCGAGGTGCGACACGAGCCACCTTTGGAGTGGTGACGCTCGGGGTCGTAGTCTCGTTCACGAGTCGAATGACTGATGCGATGTTCTGAATTGCGGCCTCCTTGCGTTCGGCAGCAACATTCGACAGGGCATCGGTCAAGAGTGCGATTACTTGATTGTTCTTGTTCATTTCACCTCCCCTCATCACGCCGCCATCTGCTCGGCGGCGCAGAACGCTACATAGGAGTTGTCACTAAATGAAGCAGTGATTTCCCCACATACGGTTGCCAACTTGGTAAGCCGAGTCTCAATTTCTTTCGACACGAGCTCACGACCGATGACATTGAGAAGATTGAAGATGGCCTGCAAGACATCCATAGCCTCATCGAGAGAGGTGATTGGCTTGCGAAGGTGGCGACCATCCGTAACGAGGTAGGGGTTGTCTTCGTTGGCTACGCCACTCTCAAACAACTTGTTCGAGAGGTGATTGCGAATGGCCGAGTTGAAGCCACCTAGAGGGAAGAGGTCAATGGCATAGAGGGTCTTAGCCACTCCGTCAACGACTCCGAAGAATGGCGAGATGCTCGCACGGCGATAGTTGCGACTCGACCCGACATAGACATCGAGACGATTGCGACCATACATCTCAACCTGAAGAGTGGAACCCCGAGTGCGAACGAGTCGGTTGTAGCCGTCAATCAAGTCAGAGAGCGATGTGCTCTCTAGGCGATTACCGTGGAACGATGGCGAGATGAGGTTGTTCCAATCAGCAACGATTCGGTCAACACGGGATGCGCCCAACTCTGCGATTCGTGCGTCAATCGCCTTGCTAAAGGTACTCAACGCTCGCTTGGTGATTGCGTTCGCCCCGGGCTTTGCCTCTGCGATATCCGCTTTCACGGCATCAACGTCGCTAACGATGATTCTTACCTTGGCATTACGTCGCTGTTGCTCGGTGTCGTAGTCGAGGACATCGGCAACTGCGTAGCCCGTAGGCGCACTTACCTCTACCTTGAACGGACCCGTAACAACGCCGTTGGCCTCGTCTTGGGATGCCTTTTCTCGGGCGTAGGCGTAGATGCGTCGGTTGATGTTCTCTAGGTCAATGGTTACTTCGTGCAGTGGAAACGTCATTTTCTCTCCTTAGAATCCGTCTTGGTGAAATGATTGTGAGAAGTCGGCGGCCTCTTGTAGATAGTCGCTTGGCTTCTCCCCGGTCACGGTCAACTTGATGATGCCGAGCTCGGCAAGGGCGATGAGGAACTCCTCATCGGTTAGGTCGGGGTCAATGATGACCTTGTATTGGTTCCACACTCGGAAGGCAATCCCACGCTTCGGATACTTGGCATCCGAGGGAACGTAGGAAGACTCTCCGATTGTGGCGAGTAGGTCGAACGCCGATGGTGCTGAAATGGTTTCGCCATTCCACTCGACGGTCCACGATGCGTTTGTCGGGAAAGTCATTAGGCAATCGCCTTGAGACTCGCACCGATTGGGCGCACCTCTTGGACAAGACCGTTGCGAATCCGCATATAGGTATACGGCTTCACGTTCTCAATCCACTCCAACTCCACACGCGCCGCTTCGCAAGCCTTGGCAAGCAACGGCACGGTCGAGGCGAAGATGAGCGACCCCTGTGCCGTAGTGCCGATAGCGAGAGGTGAATCGGTTACTCGGGCAAGGTGGAGGTCACGCTTGTCTCGGGCATCGAACCACGCCAACGCCGCACGACCCTTGAGAGACTCAAGAACCTCGCTCGGTTCGTAGATGGTGTTATCCAAGAGGGCGAACGCCGCTTCGGAGTCAACCTCACCGTATCGGGCGCACGACAACTTATCGAAGATTGCCTTGTCGTTGGCGAGGTGTCCGTTGTGAACGCCTACGATACGACCCGACACAATCGGGTGGTTGTTGAGGTTGTTCTGAGGTGAACCCTGCGTAGCCCAACGAGTGTGAAGGATTGCTCGCTTCGTTGTCTTGGGCATATTGGCAAGGTAAGGCTCGAACTCCCAAGCAGGTACAGGGGCTTTGCTCACGGCAATCCCTGCCTTCTTGTTCTTCTCTGGGAAGACCCACGCCGCACCCGTGGCGTGTTCACCACGCTCGACGATTTGGTCGAATAGGCACATCGAGAGGCGAGTAGGGTCAAGACCCTCGCCGGGGGCTAGGCAAAATCCTGCGATTCCACACATAATGTTCTCCTTTAGTTGGTCACGCCATTGGCGCGGTTTCGGGCTTCTTCACGGCTACGCTCAAGTCGCTCGGCACGGCGAGTGAGGAACGCACGGGTCTCGGCGTTGATTGGGGTTGCGTTCAGCAAGCCATCGAGTGAACCGAAGTCCTCGTTGGCATCCGCCATAGCGGAACCCTTTTCCACGAACCCGAGCAGGAACCGAATCCAAGAGGTCAACTTCTCCCCGCTGAGGGTTCCTTGGTGCTGACGGAACTCAAGCGTTCCGTACTTCGAGTAAGCGTGGAGATTGGCAGCGTGGTAGCGGTCAACGTACTGCAGGTCGCTTCGAGCCGAGCTCGTTGCTCGGTCGGTCGTGGCGTTGTCGAAGTCCGTAACGGCACGGCTATTGCGAGTGTGGTTGCTCATCGGCTGGCAGTAGATGTTGTTCCAACGGCTACGAGCAATCAACTTGTTGACGTGCTGCTGATTTGCCGTGTAGAGGTCAACGACCTTTACGACCTGCTTGCCGGTCAAGCCATCCATACCAACGTGAACGTGCAGGCCACAAGACTTGTCGGTGCGACCACCTGCCGCCTGAAGCGTGTTCACGGCGAGGACTGCCTTAGCCATTCCGTCTTCACCACGGAGGATTGGTGACACCAACTCGATGCCACGACTAAGACCCGTTCCCTGTCCGTTGACAGACTGGTCCCTGACAATCTTCCACTTGGTCGCAGAGACCCGGTGGTTGTATTCCTCGTACTCGCAAGGGAACCCTGCCGCCTGCATCGCTCGCTCGGCAGCGTGAGGGGTGATTCCGAAGAACTCCGCCTCGAAGCCGAAAGTACGATTGCTCGGAAGCAACGGGTAGTCGGTCACGATGCCCGTGTTGCTCACGATGTCGAGAGCCGTGTCTACATCACCATTGGCACGGCGACGAGTTGCGGCGCGTACCGCTTCGGCGGCCGACTGTGCCTTGGGGCGACCGTTGGCATCCACATAACCCAACTGCTGAGCGATGTTGATGTACGACATACCCTGATTGCGAAGAGCAAGGGCTTGGTCTTGGCGGCGACGAGTGGCCGCCCGGGACCGGTCAATGTTTGACCAGTTGTAATTGTCAGGCCGGTTCTGCGGCATCTGCAATCTCCTTTGTTTGGTAGGTCATCGTTGCCTACATACTCAACCTTAGTTTAGTTTGGAACCAAAGTCCAGTATTTTTCCAAGTTTTTTATTTCCGTGTAAATAAAGGCGTTTGATAGGTCAAAATAAAAACCTTGATTCACCCACGTTACTAAAGTAGAGTTAGGTATGTCAAATCAAACAAAAGGAGATTCGATATGACAAAGAAGTATCAGCCCCGACACGCAGCACCCAAGAAGACCCGAGGAAATGAATACACGAAAGATGTGTGGATTTGCTCGTTCTTCCTCGCCGCACTCACCTATGCGTTCCTCGCCCGGTACAACGGCGCGACAGGAGTGGTCACGCTGAATTGGTGGACAAGCATCGCTCGGATGTTCATCTACATCGGAGTCTTCACGTTCATCTATGCGCTCATCGCTGCGGCGATTTACATCTCGTACATCAACCGTATCGAACGACACAACGCACGAGCTCTCGCTGAAATCCGCAAGAACCGTAAGTAGGTCAAAAAGTCCACGCACTACCGCCCTATAGGTAGTAGTGTCGTGGGCTATGGCCGACGAAATCGAAAAGGGTCTAGCGACCTTTGAGCAACGCTCGCGCACCGAAGCGAGGTCGTTGCCAATCATCAAGGAATACATCATCTCGCTTGATGCGACGATGGACCTAGAAGATGCCGACATTGAAACGCAACGCCGTGATGACATTGACCTCTTTTGGACACGCGCACACAAGGGCAAGACCACGACTATCTCTATTGAGGTCAAGGGCGATACGACTATTCAGAACTCGGGCAACTTCGCTTTTGAGACAATCAGCAACGAAATAGGTTTCACGCAGGGTTGCTTTATGCGAAGCAAGGCCGACTACTTCTACTACTTCTCTATTGAGACAAACGAACTTTGGATATTCCCGCTTGCCCCGGTGCGCGAGTGGTTTATCCGTGAAGTGGGGTCACGGCCCAATCGCTTTGTAAGTTTTAGGACACACACGATTCGACCAAATGGCTCGGTTTACGTTACTCGTGGCTACCTCGTTCCAGTGAGGGACGTTGAGCGCGCGTTCGGTTCCGAACTTCGCTATCGCCAAATCCAACGCCCCGTTCCGACTGATGCTGAAATCGAAACCATCATCGGCTCGGCATTTAGTTACACGATTCTCGAAAAGAGCGAATAGTGCGACTATCGTTGGCGATGATTGTACGGAACAACGAAGACGTATTGGGACAGACCCTTGAATCAGTCAAGGGCATCGTTGATGAGATTGTCATCGTTGACACTGGTTCGACCGATGGCACAAAAGAGGTTGCTGAAAAGCACGGGGCAATCGTTTACGAGTTCGAGTGGATTGACGACTTCTCCGCCGCACGAAACTTCTCGTTCGAGAAGACCACGGGCGACTGGATTATGTGGCTCGATAGTGGCGACGTTCTACCGCCCGACACAATCCAAGAGTGGAAGACGCTACGACTAATCCTCGCAGACCCCAAGAACACCTTTGAGGGGCTAATGGTTCGTATGAACCGAATCATTGACCCGAGGGGCGATGTCTTGCAGTGGTACTACATCTGCCGAATCGCCCGGCGAACCGCCAACCCAATTTGGGTAGAGCCAATCCACGAAACAATCGCCACGGATAAAAACAACTTCACCATCGTCGAGGGGCCGCGCGTACACGACCCCCTAGCGTTCTATCAAGGCGTATCAGACCGCAACCTCAACATCCTGCTTCGGCTCAAGGAAAAGGGCAACGTGACCTCACGAACCCACTACTACTTGGGTCAGGAGTTGGTTGCTCACAAGCGATTCGATGAAGCGGAGCTCGAGTTTCGTGGGGTTCTTGATAGCAAAGACTTCACCTACCAGCGATATGTTTCGTTGCTCAACCTCTCCAAAATCGCTCGAATCAAGAACGACCTAGGCAAGTCGGTCGAGTGGCTTCAGCAAGCGATGTTCTTCGACCCCACCCGACCTGATGCCTTTATTTGGATGGGTGACATCTTCTTCGACCAAGAGGGATGGCTCAAGGCAATCCCGTTCTACAAAGCGACTATCGGTATGAAAGTCATTCGGGATGGCGCGCCCACGCAAGACCCTTATTACGCCTACTACCCGTGGGGTAAGTTGGGATTCTGTTATCTCAACCTTGGTGAAATCAAAGAGGCAATTAGTTGCTTCCGGGAAGCCGAGAAAACGTCATTCGGCAGCATCAGGGAAAACTACAAGGGCCTCATCAAAGAACTCAACGTGCAGAGAAAGAAGACCAAATGAAACTCTTGTTAGAGGCGGATTTCCGCAACGGAGAAATTAGATTCGCCCGAGAGAACGAAGACGGGTTCTTGTTTAGTCAATTCCCAATCGGCACAATCGAAAGCCCAGACATCAAGAAAGTTCTATCCGTATCTGCTGATATCGCTACGGGCTTTGGATGGTCACTTGCGAGTGAGTGGCAGGAATCAGAATCGGGTGTAATTATGTGGGCGTATGTTGAGCCAACGCCCACGAAAATCTCGTTCATCGGTGGTGAAGCCGTATCGGAAGAAACGGCGGCTTCCTACGCAGAGATGGCGGGGTTCTCGGTAGACAAGGTAATCAGTCAAGAGCTCGTTCCCGACGAGGGCAAGGTCATCGCAACCCTCAAACTCAAAGAGCCGTTCGGTTGGAACTACGACCAGTTCGTTATCAACGAGCCGTTCGATGAAGACGAGCCGTTCGGCTAATGACTCACGAGTACGACAAACACTTCCTCGCTTGCTTCAACTATGCGAAGAGGTCGCCAGACCGTTCTACTCAAAACGCCGCCGTGCTGATATCAAAATCCGGGGCAATCATTTCGCAGACCCTCTCGGCTAACGACTTCCCTCATAGCGTTCCAAAGTCATCCGACCGCCTAGAGCGACCGACCAAATACTTCTACACGGAACACGCCGAGAGAAACGCCATCTACTCGGCGGCCAACGCAGGCATCAGCACGAACGGCTTGACGATGGTGGCAATCTGGGCTTCGTGTGCCGACTGCGCGCGTTCGATTATCCAAAGTGGCATTACGACCCTCGTGCGATACAAACTCGAAACGCCGACCCATTGGGAAGCATCGGTGGATGCTGCTGAAACGATGTTCCGAGAGGCGGATGTCCGACTCATAGATATTTCTCACGAGATTGTCGGGGCGGAATCCCTTTTGCTAAACGGAAAAGAATGGTCGCCTAAATAAATCCGCTTTTGTGTCACTAGACCCTGCTATAGTTGAGGGTATGGAAGATATGACAAAAGAACAGGGAAACGAGCTCTGCGAAAAGGCAGTTGCTCTTCGTGTCGAGCAGATGCTCGCATACAGGTCAGGTGATTCGGCCAAGGCGGAGAAACTCAACGCCGAGGTAGCGGAAATCATCAAGACGGTCGGCCTCGCATTTGACAAGACCGTAACGTTCAAGGTTGTTGCCGAAGCGAACAAGGTTCTCGACGGTCGGCCCCGTAGCACGATTGGATGGCTCTAATGGAAACGAACACCACGACGATTATCAAGGTGTGTAAGTGCGGTTGCACCGAAGCGGAACACCTTTGGACTTTCCCCTCGTACCCCGGGAGTAGCGAAGTCGAGTCGGAATACTTCTCTTGCCGTGAGTGCGGAGAAACGGCGGACAGCAAAACGTTCGACCCGAAGTTTGTTTGCGAAGAGTTTGTCCTCGACCACATCGAGGGTGCGAAGCCCAACGAGAAGTTGGCTCTTTCGATAATCAACAACGACTACGAGTGGGTTTCTGTTATTGAGTTTATGAACGAACACCCCGACTACGGTGCGGAGTACGAAGCAACGGGCTACCACGTCTACAACTTCGGCTACACCAACTACTCGGATTGGCAGATTGAGGATGACGGTGCTTGGGATGCCGAACTCAAGGTTCTCGCCGTTGATGAGAATGGTGTCGCTACTCGCTACTCGCTCTACGGATGCGAGCGAGTCCACTAATGCGAGCCGACATCATTGACGCAGACCTTGAGGGCGTAGTCCGTTGCTACTGTGGCGCAAAGTATTGGGAGAACCTGCGTTGCGTCTCGTGTGGTGAAAAGGCTAACGCCGAGCTCCTCGGTCAGTTGGTTGCCGTATGAGCGACCTACTAATGGAAAAGGCGATGCCACCCGAACGCCTACGCAAACGCAAAGAGCGTGAGGTGATTGTCGTTCGACGAACTCAACTTCGGGAAAACCCGGGCGAGTGGTTCGTTTGGCAGCGAGATGCCAAGAACGCTTCGTATAAGCGTAAGGTGATTCGCCAAATACTAGGTCTTACGGAGAACGCCAAGTTCTCCCTAAAGAACGGACCCTACGAGGCCGCACTAAACAAGAACGAGAGCGATGACTATTACACGCTTTACGTTCGCTACAACCCGAAAGAGGGAAAATGAGTAACAAGATAGATGCGCAGGAAGCAATTGTTTGGATTGACATCGAGACAACGGGCTTGGATTACAAGAAAGAAGCCCTGCTCGAAATCGCCGTGCTGATTACCAACAACGAGCTCGAGGTTATTGACTCGTACTCCAACATCATCAAGACCCCGAAGCGTAAGTTGCGCCGTATGGATGACTACGTTCGCAAGATGCACACCGACTCGGAACTCCTTGCCGACCTCAAGCACTTTGGCGGAAAACCGATTGCTGAAGTCGAGTCGGAAATCCTTGAGATGCTCGACCGACACGGTTTGGAAAAGCGACTCCTCTTGGCCGGCAATAGCGTCGGCTTTGACCGCCGTATGTTGGAGACTCGTATGCCGAAGTTGATGGCTCGCTTTGGATACCAGAACCTCGATGTCACCTCGATTGGCAAGTTGGTTCAGCGTTGGACTCCTGCCGTGGATTCCCACATCCGCCGACTCAAGGAAAACGACCCGAATCCATTTCCCCACCGCGCGTGGTACGACATTTTGGATAGTGTTGAGCAACTGAAGTCGTATCGCAAACTCGTCTTTACCGATGAGTCAGAGCAGTACCTCGTCACGACAAAGGGTGTCTAGGAAAGGAACCGAAATGGGTAAGAAGATTGAGGAGGCGTATTTCCGCCTCTCGAACGAAACTCGTCACCACACGAAGTTGGCACTTGCCAAGCAGACCGATTACGAAAATGGCTTTGCGAGTGGCTTTGCCGAGGCTCTTCGTATTGTTGCGGCCATCCGGGATGGGAAGCAGTAATGAGAATCCATCCATTCATCCTCTTTATCCTCGTGCTGAATAGCGTGTTCCTAATCATTCACAACCTGCACGCTCACTAATGTTCGACTCGGAAAAGCGATTGCTGTTTCAGCAGAACCTTGGAAGCCACTCGGTTCGCATTGAGGAGACAACGGGGCAACTCTACGAGGTTCTCGTATACACGCCCAAAGACCGTTTCGTCTTTGGGCTGTGCGATAGGTACGACAGCGCGGAGAAGATGGCGAATCGTATCTCTATTGGTCTAAACCGTGGCCGCACCATCAAATACGAACCCTCTCGATGACCGCCGAATCAGACGAGGATTTCCAAGACCTCTTTAGCGACGAGGAGCTCGAGTTCGGGATACATCAGTTCGCCCAAGAGAAATTGGGGATGAGTGGTG
>Ga0208875_1000293_pt1 | contig 17880 bp, 38 predicted proteins | sample CryBogCBH25Aug08_FD_184612 | JGI IMG/M metagenome (GOLD analysis project Ga0208875, IMG submission 184612) | Freshwater microbial communities from Crystal Bog, Wisconsin, USA - CBH25Aug08 (SPAdes) (version 2) | ecosystem: Environmental > Aquatic > Freshwater > Lake | place: Crystal Bog...
TGAGATTGGCCAAAAACATAGAATTGCAGCGTTAGATCATGCTGTAGAATTTATTGAAGTGCAAACAGGTACATATTTTGGCGAAGATGACATAACTCGTTATGAGGATGACTATGACAGAGCTTGAGGTAGCTGGCAAGTTTGATCAAATGAATAAGGTAGTAGAGGAATTACTAAAAGGTAATACCCCCACTCAAATTTCCCGTGCATTAGACATTTCCCGTGCACAAGTTGAAACCCATATTCAAACTTGGAAAGAATTAGTTCAAGATAATAGTGCTATCAAAGCACGTGCAAAAGAAGCACTTGCTGGAGCTGATGAACATTACAACATGCTTATTAAAGAAGCCTGGAGCGTTGTAAACGAAGCAGGAGTAGCATCAGAACTTAACACAAAGAACGCAGCATTAAAGCTTATTGCTGATATTGAAGCAAAGCGTATTGATATGCTTAACAAGGCGGGAGTCTTGGAAAACAATAGCATGGCTGATGAAATACTTGAGAATGAAAGAAAGCAAGAAGTTTTGGTGGGAATATTAAGAGATGTAACTTCATCATGTGATCACTGTAAGTTTGAAGTGGCAAAGAGGTTATCAGAAGTTACTGGTCAGGTAGAGGCTGTAATAATCAATGACTGATTTTAATGTATTCTTAGATGCATTAAGTGGAGATGAGTTTGAAGAAACCCCAGCCACATTAGAACAATTTGTAACTGATAAAAAATATCTTGGCCTTCCCCCATTGTCTGAATATCAGTACACTATGATTAAGGCATCAACACAAATCTATAAGAAAGAAACTCTTTTAAAGATTTACGGGGAAGCCGAAGGACAAAAGATATTTAAGCAAACTTGTAACGAAGTTATATTGCAATTGGGCAAAGGTTCTGGAAAAGACTATACATCTACTATTGCTTGTGCATACATTGTACATATGCTTTTATGTTTAAATGATCCTGCAAAATATTATGGCAAGCCACCAGGAGATGCTATTGATATTATTAACATTGCTATTAACGCTGTGCAGGCCAACCGAGTATTCTTTAAAGGATTTAATCAACGTATTGAAAAGTCACCTTGGTTTCAAGGAAGATATGTTGCTAAAGCAAATATGGTTGAATTTGATAAAGGCGTAACAGTTCACTCAGGTCACTCAGAGTCAGAAGCTTGGGAAGGATATAACGTTCTTGTTGTTATTCTTGATGAGATTTCAGGTTTTGAACTTGAATCCACAACTGGACATGCACAAGCAAAAACTGCATCATCTATTTATAAGATGTATAAAGGATCTGTAACTTCTCGTTTTCCAGACTTTGGTAAAGTTATATTGCTTTCATTCCCACGTTTTAAGAATGACTATATCCAACAAAAGTATAATGAATCTATTGCAGAAAAAGAAGTTGTTCTTAGGCATCATAAGTTTAAAGTTGATGCGGACTTACCAGATGGCACTGAAGGAAATGAATTTGAGGTTGAGTGGGAAGAAGATCATATTGTATCTTATAAGATGCCTAAAATGTTTGCATTGAAAAGACCTACTTGGGAAATTAATCCCACAAGAAAGATTGAAGATTTTACAGAAGCATTCTTTACTGATCCAATGGATGCACTGATGCGTTTTGCATGTATGCCACCAGAAGCAACTGATGCTTTCTTCAAGAGTCGTGCTGTGATTGAAAAAGCTTTTAGTAATCCTAAATTAAACGTAGATTCATACGGAAGATTTGATGACAAATTCTTGCCAGATCCAGACAAAACTTATTTTATGCACGTTGACTTAGCACAAAAGCATGACCATTGTGCTGTAGCATTGACACACGTTGATGGATGGGTTACAATGAAGATTGGTGATAAATACAAAGAAGCAGCACCAAGAATTGTGGTTGATGCTGTAAGATATTGGACACCTACTGCATCAAAATCTGTTGATTTTACAGAAGTTAAAGATTATATAACAAGTGTGCGGGATCGTGGATTTAATCTTAAACTTGTTACATTTGACCGTTGGAATTCTCACGATATGATGCAACAACTTGGCGTACATGGAATTAAAACAGAGATTCTTTCAGTAGCTAAAAAGCACTATGAAGATATGTCTCTTACATTAACTGAAGAAAGATTACATGGACCAAATATACAGTTGTTAATTGATGAGTTGTTGCAACTACGTATCGTTAAAGATAAGGTAGACCACCCTAGAAAAGGTTCTAAAGACCTTTCTGACGCAGTTTGCGGTGCAGTATATAATGCAATAGCATTAACTCCACCAGATGCTGACAGAGAAGTAGAGATCTATAACTACGCTGGAGTATTTTCTGGAGAGATTGAACAATTAAGGCGGGAATCAGAAGAAAGATTAAAGAACACAATTCGTATGCCAGAAAAGAAAGTAATGCCAGTAGACATTAGAGACTTCTTTGATGATGACGATAGTGAATACAAAGATATAGTTGACAACTTCAAAATACTATAGTAGAATAACGCTACAACAACAAACAAAGGATAACAATGTTAGCAAATGGAACAATTAAAACAATTGAAGATGAGGATGATATTTATATTAGTTTAACTTCATTGTGTGAATATTTTGCACAATCATCATCAAATATGAGAAAAGAAATTCGTCATGCAAATCCAGCAGATAAGCGATATGCCAGTGGACTTTATGATATGATGCATACTATTGCAGAAGAAATGATTGAACTTGGAAAGTATGAAGCACAACGCAGAATGATCCAGGGTCCAGAAGATTTGCTTAAGATGATTGACAAAGCAAATAACGGTTTGGTAGAATAATACCAACAGTGGGGTGTAGCTCAGCTGGCAGAGCGTCCGACTGTTAATCGGAATGTCGTAGGTCCGAGTCCTACCACCCCAGCCAATTATTAACCAACTAGTAGAGAGAGTATAATTATGAATATGATGGCAGAGAAAACAGAACAAGCAGTTGAAAAAGAATATGTTCTTGGCCCTATTAATCGTTGCGATGCTTGCTCTGCTGAAGCACTAGTGCTGGTTAAAGGAGTTGCTGGAGAACTTTTATTTTGTGGTCATCATTACGCAAAGCATGAAGAAGCATTAAAAGATTTTGCATATGAAATTACAGATGAGCGAGATAAGTTAATTCAAAACAAACTTATAGGATCTGAAAATTAAAAATCAGGGTCCAATAGCTCAACGGTTAGAGCATCAGTCTTATATGCTGACGGCTGTAGGTTCAAATCCTACTTGGACTACGGAGCAGTAGCTTAGTTGGTCAAAGCCCCGAACTCATAATTCGGTAATCGTCAGTTCAAGTCTGACCTGCTCCACCAGTTCCCGTTCGTCCAACTGGCAGGACATCGCCCTTTGGAGGCGAGAATCGTGGTCCGAATCCACGGCGGGAAGCAAGGCTATAGGTAGCACACCTTAGAATGGTATAGTTACATATAACAAATATAGGTACCCGTGTGTAAGAGTTCGGGGAGATAGGGCAGAGTCATTCTGTGCTGGAATATCTACCTATAGCCCCTTTTAATGTATAATTAAGTTATCATGACAGATGCACACGATCAAAATATGACTCTACATATTCTGGCACATATTCCAGAACATGACCCACGTGAGCATGATCCAAACTATAAATATTTTATTGCCGCTAAAAAGAAAATTAAAGAGGCGGGACTTTGGAAATGTGTAATTAATGATGATTTATGTGGTGGACAGCCAGAATTGCATCATACACACGTAGAATTTAGTCAGATTCCCAATGCTGATATCCACAAAATAGAAGCTTATTTTGGACTTAATTTTAAAGATGACACAGAATTTCAACAATGGCTGGAGAGTCCAGGAAATCTAGAAGTGCTATGCACTAATCATCACAGAACACACTATGGAATTCATACCCTTCCCCACGCTTTATGGGAGACCATGAGGTTTAGAAAGAATGGTACATTACCCGCAGCAGAAGTTGTTCCCGCACCAAATAAAATGAAGTCTCGTAAGATCAATGATATAATTAAACCTGGAGGAAATAAAAATGGCAATCAATCACCAAGTAGTAGCTCTTAATGCTAATACAGCAACAACAGTTAGTATTCCGCAAGCAAATCAAGCACCGTATGAATCTAAAGTTTCATATTCAATTCAAAATTTAGATACAGCAATATCAATTTATCTAGGATCCTCTGCAGTTACATCTGCATCTTATGGTTTTTATTTGTTACCTGGACAAGTCTATTCTGTAGACTTGCTTCCATCAGACAATCTATGTGCAATTGCAGCATCTGGTACACCAAATGTAGCAGTATTTGCAGCGGAGGTTTAATATGAGTATTAATGTTTCAACAGTTCCCGCTCAAATTCTTTATTACGGAAACTTTGCACGTTCAACAAATATGTCATCTGGCGGTACTACATCAGATAATGTTATATCTTGGGATATAACAAATTTATCAAAAGGTATGTCAATTAATAGTGGGGATGCAAGCAAAATTGTTTTTGCAAATCCAGGCACGTATAATCTTAATTTTTTAGGTCAGTTTAACTTTACTGGTGGAGCATCTAATTATAATATTACAACTTGGTTTTCTAAAAATGGAGTAAATGTACCAGCATCTTCTTTTACATTTACAACTACAAGTGCTCAAAATTCACAAGTACTAGCAAATATTGAATCACCAATTACTGTCGCTGCAGGAGATTATATTCAATTTCACTGGTGGTCAGGTGCAGCGGGAATGTCATTAGTTGCTACAGCAGCAGGAACAAATCCAACAAGACCAGCATCACCAAGTGCTAATCTAACAATTTATAACGTAGGATAGGAAAATCATGCCATATAACATTAAGCAAGTTGGAGATCAGTACGCAGTTATTGCCACAAATACTGGCAAAGTTGTAGGAACCCATCCATCTAAAAAAAGAGCACAAGAACAAATTGCTGCTCTTTATGCTAATGTTGAGGACGTTAAAAAAGAACGTGGTACAATTAATGGAGATTCATCAGCAAATTCTGGTCGCATAAGTGGCGGGGTAGGCTGGAAGATTGAATTCAATACTCCAGATTGCCAACACGGATGGTCAGTAATTAAAGTAGGATCAGGACAATCAATAGGTTGTTTCTTTAAAGAAGAAGACGCAAAAGCGGCATTGGAGGCATTAGCAGTGACAGAACCAATTGTAAAAGCAGATGGTGGATACAAGCCAACTGCAGGAATGAAATCAGCAGCAGCAAAAGCTATTAAATGGAAAGAAGAAGGCAAGGCAAATGGTGCTGGAACTAATGTTGGCTGGACACGTGCACATCAAATTGTAAATGGTGAATCATTGTCTCTTGATACTGTAAAGCGTATGTATTCTTTCTTCTCCCGTCATGAAGTTGATAAGCAAGGAAAAGAATGGGACAAGCCATCACATGGTAAAGTAATGTGGTATGCATGGGGCGGGGATGCAGGATATTCTTGGTCACGTGCTATTGTTGAAAGAGAAAACAAGATAGCAAAAGAAATTTGGAATGGTGCATTTTTGCCTATTCAAAATAAAAAAAATGAAAATGTAATTCAAAAGTCTGAAGCACGTAAATGCATGACTTGTGGTTGCGACGATTTAGGCAATGATCATCATTATATTTCTGATACAGAAAAATGCATGTATTGTGTTGAAAAAGGTCAGGGGCCATGTTGGGATGGATATGCATATGCTGGTACCAAAGAAAAAGATGGTAAGACTGTACCAAACTGCATTCCTGTAAAAAAAGATGATGCCAGCGGTCAAGTAAATCAAGATAATCAAGAAGGAATTGGTAGCCTAAGTTTTTGGAATGGGTCATTTGCTCCAGCCATGGGTTTGCAAAATGGAGATGCTGGATGGAAGTCTACTTACAATACCCCGCCACAAAATGACGGAAAGCAAACTGTAGGGTACGGAAATCACAGCGATCCAAAAGGTCGCAGTAACCAATAAAATCTGATATAATATATTTAGCACTTGCCGATAGGGAGTGCCAATCTAACTAACTTGCTGAAAAGGAGCTAAGTAAAATGACACATCTAAGAAACAATACATACACATACAACATCTCGCATACAAATCCATTCACAACTTTGGATACATGGTTTAACGATCCGTTTTTCCTAGGATTTAATGACCAGTTTGCAAGATGGGAAACAAATAAGAAATCACTATCTTCATTCCCACCATATAACGTAAAAAAGATTGACGAAGACAACTATGTTGTTGAGTTGGCAGTTGCGGGATATGATCGTGATGATATTGATGTAACAGTAGATAAAGATACATTAATTATCAAGAGTGAACGTGAAAATGATGATAAGTCAGACTACCTACACAAGGGTATTGCTGGACGTAATTTCACCCAGACATTCACACTTGGTGAATACATGATCGTTAAGTCTGCTTCGTTGGATAATGGACTGCTTACCGTTAAAATTGAACGGGATCTTCCAGAGTCTGCAAAGCCTAGACAAATCAAGATCAAGTAAGATATAATAGTAACAGGTAACCGCTCCAACGACTAGTGCGTTTCAGGACCGCCTGACAGGAAAGCTGGATAACTGGGATGCCTCCCCGCAAGTGCATATTGTGGACCAGCATTTTTAATTAAATAATGTATAATTAAGTATATGCAAAGAATCATTAATCATATATCTTTTTATGTTGATAAGTATCCAGCAAGAATATCTGGATATATGTCAGCCATAATCCTTAATGTTTCACATATGTGGACAAGCTTTCCAATTGGTTTATTTATACCAGTTGCCATGCTGCTTATTATGATGGGCGAGGGATCGCAGAGAAAAGAAGATCAAAAGACTTTAAAGGCTTTGTATACAGAAAATGATGTGCATAAGCCAGATGCCGATATCCTATTAGATATGGTGTCAGATTTACACAAGAAGGATGGAAACAATGGCAACAAATGAAGATTTAATTAATGAATTAAAAGTTTTAAAGTCAATGGTTGTAAAGATGTATGCTCAAACACATGGCTACCATTGGAATGTTGAAGGGGCAAACTTCCCACAATATCACAAATTTTTCTTAAAGATTTATGAGGATGTATACGAGTCAATTGATCCAATTGCAGAGAATATTCGCAAGCTTGGTGCAAAGGCACCATTTGGCCTAAAGTCATGGATGTCTACAAGTCCTGAGTTTGAAATTAATGACGCAGAAGATCTAACTGCCCGCCAGATGCTTCAGGAATTGGTCAATTCAAATGTTAAAGTTATGGAACAACTTAAGAAAACTTATGACGTATCAAATGAATTAGATGAGCAGGGTATCTGTAACTTCATTGCTGGAAGACAAGAATCACATAAGTTTTGGCAATGGCAGTTGACAAGCACTTTAAAGCCTACTATAATGTAACTACAACCGAGCAAAGGTTTGTAATAAAAGGTACTAGAAATAGTACCTTTTGTATTTGCCTCTGTAGTTCAGTGGATAGAACAATGGACTTCTAAGCCATGTGTCGCAGGTTCAATTCCTGCCAGGGGCACAAGTGATGTATAATAGTAGCGAGGAAAGGTTATACCATTGGAATACAACCCATCTGACGAAGAACATCAAGAGATTATGGAGTATTTAATTTCTGAAGGTGCAGCAATTTTGGACGGGATTGATGAAAATGGTGAGCCAATATACAAGTTTGACATGGATGTTTTGGAAGAAGTAATGCCAGAACTCCACGCAGTAATGCAACAAGATATGGATCAAGTTTTGGTTGATTTGTATCAACAAGGTTTAATTGAAGTATCTTATGATGAAAATCTAAATGCTTTAATGTCAATATCAGAGCAAGGCAAAGTTGCTTTATTAGAGGCAGGATTTGATTTAGATGAAAATGAAGATACCGAATACTAAAATAAGGTGGTGATTTAAATAATGGATAACAACCAACAAGGTAAAGAGGGTGGCGTACAGCAACCTTCAGCAGCAGCTACTGTTGCAGAAGCAACAGGTCCAGAGGCTCCTCTAGTTTCCGATGCAAAGACAGATCTTGGCGTTAATGCACCAGGTACTCTTAACGTCGCAAGCCCTTTCACGGGGCGTGATGTTTCAATGACCACTCCACAATATGCTGGAGGAAATATCACGACAACAGAAGTGGGGTCAAAGTAAATGGAGCTTGTACAAAAAAGAGAATTTTCAGATGAAAAGCGTAAGGAATTAGCAGACAAAGGTCATGCAATGCCAGACGGTTCTTTTCCTATTGAAAACATTACAGATTTGCACAATGCAATCCAGTCTGTAGGTCGCTCAGGTAATTATTCTAAAGCTAAAGCTCATATAATTAGACGTGCAAAAGATCTAGAGGCAACAAATATACTTCCAGAAGACTGGAAGGTTAAAAAGTTTATTGATGATATTAAAGATGCTTTTATTAAAGCAATTGGAACATCATCTTCAGTAGACCAAGAGCGGGATGAAAGATCCGTAGAAAATTACGTCCGACAAACTGGAAATGTTAATACACCACCAGTAAATGTTGGCGATTACACGATTGGAGGTAACAACATGTCAAACAACACAACAGAGCCAGATCCAAAAGGCGACCTTGCAGTGCAGAAGGATCTTCCTGCTGCAGTACAACCAGCATCAGCAGATCTAGTTAATCAAGAAACACGTCCATACGGAGATGTTTCAGTTTCAGAAGCCCCAAATAACGATTCTCTTGCAGACGTTTCAACAGGCGGTGCTGGAATTTACAAGGCAGGAATGACTTGCCCAGATTGCGGTCAAGCAGTATCACACAAGTGTGCAGCTGATTCAGCAAAAGATGATGACACAAAGGTTGAAAAAGCTGATACATGTGCAGATTGCGGTAAGTCAACAGCTGATTGCGGATGCACAAAGAAGTCTGCTTCAGAAGATGAAGTTACAGAAACAGTTGAAAAGGCTGCAGATGTAGAGTCAAAGGAAGAAGACGCAAAGGAAACCCCAGAAGACGAAAAGGCAGAAGTCAAGAAGTCAATTTGGAATGGAGCATTCGGTGCCCCATTGATTCCAAAGCTTTAATCTATATATACGTATATATATTCAAGAGGACGGTATCCCCGTCCTCTTGCATTTCAGAAAGGAAAACATGAGAGTATTAGTTTTTGGTTCAAAAGAATGGCAAGATTATATGGAACTTGTACGTCAAGTTACAGTATTAATTGATGACCGTAAGCACTATTATCCTGAAGATAAAGAGTATATCTTTATTCACAAAGGTATGCGGGGTGCTGAGAATATGATCACAGAATACATTGGTAAGGTAGAGAAGATGATCAGGCAAAACGGTTATAAAATCAAAGAAGAATTAATTAGAGATAAAGGGTCTCTATCAGATGTTAACATGATTGAGTCTATGCCAGATTTTGCTCTTGTATTTGGTGAGTCTTCACGCAATAGAATGTGCATAAAGCTGTTAGAAACATATGAAATTCCTTTCAGATTTATCAAGGAATAGGCTTGACACGGCACTACAAATGCTGATACAATATATATACTGTACCTACTAACAAAGGAAAAGAATGACAAATATTAAACCATTAGGCACATTGATTATGGTTAAAAAAATTGAAACAACGGAAAAAACAACATCATCTGGATTGGTTCTAACGGCAGCATCTTTGGATGAAGAGCTTTGTCGTGGAACAGTTATTGCAACGGGAGATGGAACAAGAGACATTCATGGTAATGTCCATCCATTAAATGTTCAAGTTGGAGATATTGTTTATTTTAATGATTCTCATCTTACAGAAGTAACGGACGATGCTAACGAAAAGTATCACTTTATCGCTTTTAGTAACCTATATGGAAAGGTAACAAATGAGTAAGATTGTTTTGGATTACAATGCAGCACACAAGTTTGTAGAAAAAAACAAGTCCCAGGGATTTTTCTGGGATGGATGGACCATTGTTAAATGGTCACCTAGCAACAACGGCTATATGCAACCTAATGGTATGTTTAGAAATAATAAATGGGGATACTCAAATCGCTATAATCTAACTTCCAGCGGTACTTGGGAGATTAGCGATAAGTATGCCAAGCTTATTTAACAAACTAGGACTTGATGAACAAGATGTAAAGTGGTATCATTTTGCATCTTGTTTAAACATGCCAATCAACTGGTTCTATGATGATTATGAAGTTGATAAAGAATTGGCAAAACAAGTTGATCAGATTTGTATGCATTGTCCTGTGATTAAACAATGTCACAGAGAAGGTATTGAATATAAAGAAAAGGGTGTAAGAGGCGGGGTTTACATGGATCTTGGTAGACCAGATAAACAACACAATGAACACAAAGACCCTGAGACATGGAAGAAATTGAAGAAGCTTCATGGAAAAAATTAGATATACAGTAGAGATGGCTAAAAAAATACGGGAAATAAAAGTTCCCGTTAGAGGCTTGCAGTTAGATATTAGAGCAAGGCCTAATTATTTAGCCTTAACTGTATATGAAGAAAATGTCATGGAGTATAACGAAAGCCAAAGAATGCAATTGATGGAATACTTACTTCTTGTAAGAAAACTGATTATGGCATATGGCACACCATGTGAGATAGAGGGGATAAAATATACCAATGGCAAGCAACAATGAAGAAACGGTAGAATATGTTTATATACCTGACGAAGGTATATATGGCACCATTATTAGATATGGTGCATGGTCATCCTTAATAGAATACTATGAGGGTGGCATAGGCTATACCATAGAAGTTCCAAATGATGAGTATATTGTTGTGGACGAAATAGGTGTTGGCTACTTAGAAGAGACAGAAGAAGGGGTTTCATACCCCGAAGAAGACGGAGACTATTTATAATGCTATGTTTTTCATGCGGAAAGCAAAAAGATCAGCTTCAACCCTGCAAGTCTAGTATACTAGAAGGAGTGAACCTATTCATGTGCCAGTCTTGCATTGACAGCAAGTTTGAGCCTAGATGGGTCATAATTCTGGGCGGTAGACAGAATGGTGCGGAATCAGTAAGAGATTACATTGTTAAGCGTCGTTATGTTGGAAGACCCATTTCTGCGGAGGAAGTAATTGCTTAAAGTAACAAATGATGTAAATGAATTTACCGCTGAGGATGAATGTGTAGTTTATTTTACAGCCGAATGGTGTAATCCTTGTAAACAATTAAAGCCACATTACGGCAAGGTGTCTGTAATGGATCCTGAAACTAACTATTATCTTGTTGATGTTGACAAGATTGGTGCAGATGCTATAGAATATTATGGTATTAAAAGCATTCCACAGATCTTCCTTATGAATAAAGGAGAGATCATTGATCGTATTGACTCACGTACAGCAGAAGGTATATTGGAGGAGTTAGGCAAATGACAACCATTGTTGCAGTAGTCAAAAATGGCAATGTCACTATTGGTGCTGACTCACAAGTTACCGATGGTGCACGTCCAAGTGTACATGCTAACATGCAAAAGATTACCAAGAATAACGGGTGGTTGATTGCTGGTAGCGGTGATTCACAGCCTTGCGATATATTGCAGCATGTTTTTGTTCCACCAATTCCAACAATAAAAGAAAGAGAAAATCTTTATAGATTTATGGTTATTAAGTTTATTCCAGCAATGAAGGAATGTTTAGAAGAATACGGTTGGAAAGAAGATAAAGAAGATAAAGATTCTGGATTCAATATGCTATTTGCATTTGATGGAGAAGTGTTTGACATTGGAAATGATTTCAGTGTTTTGCTGAATAGCGACGGCATATACGGTGTTGGCTCAGGCTCACCATTCGCTATTGGTGCGTTGTACGCTGGTGCAAGTGTAGAGAAGGCTCTTGAAATTGCAGCTAACAATGATATTTATACATCTGGTCCATTCCAGATTTTAAAACAACAGAAGCAAGCATCTAAACATAAGCTTGACAAATAACAGCCAAACAAGATAGAATATAGCATTGGTTGCATCCGCAACCATTATCCTGTACAGGGATACTAAAGAAAAGGAAATACATGAACGTAACAAAGAAGATCGCTATTGCAACTGCTGCAGCCCTTGCAATTTTTGGCGTATCAACAGTTGCTCACGCTACCCCGCTTGCGGTAACAGTAGCAGGATCAGCAAACACAACAACATCTGCAGCACCAGCAACAGTAGCAGTGCCAACATCAAATGTAATTGATTCATCAAATACAGTTGCACTTGCTGCTACAGCAGATACAGGTACAGTAGTTTCATTTGTTGCATCAGGCGTTAAGCTTGTTTCAGCACTTAACACAACTCTTGCACCAGTATCATCTACTTCAGGTGTATCATCAATTTCTGTAACATCAACAGGTGTTGCATCAACAGTGTATGCATATACAACCAGTACAACAGTTGGTTCGGTAACCATTACAAATGGTGCATACTCAACAATCGTATACATTAAGGGTACAGCAGGAGTAGCAGCAAATGTTGCACTCACAGTTCCTTCATCTGCAGCAGTTAATACTGCTCCTACGTTTTCAGTTTCAGCAACTGACGTATTCGGTAACCCAGTGGCATCTGAAGCAATTTCAGTAACTTTGATTGGTGCAACATTCTCTGATGCATCAATTACAAAGACTCTTACAACTTCTTCAGTTACATCTGCAGCAGGAGTAACTCCAGTAACTGTATTGGGTTCAGCAACGGGTACTTTGTCTGCAGTTTCTGCGGGTACAGTCACAGTAGTAGCAACTGATTCATCAATTGCTGCAACATCAGTTGGTTTGCCAACAGCAGTAAAGTCTGCAATTGCAACATTCTCAGTATCAGATCTAAGCGGTCAGATTACATTGTTGAATGCACAGGTTGCATCACTTACTGCACAGCTTGCATCAGCTAATTCAGCACTTGCAACAGCACAGTCCGCACTTGCAGCAGACAAGGCAGCACGTGCATCAGATGCAGCCAGTGCAACATCAGCACTAAATGCAGCAACAACTGCACTTACAGTTGAAAAGGCAGCACATGTTGCAGATAATGCTACAAACACAGCAGCAATTGCTACAGTAAACAAGTCGTATCTAGCACTTCTTGCTAAGTACAATGCTTTGGCTAAGCGTTTCCGTCAGCCACAGCTAACTAAGTAAATAATACAACTAGGGAGGGTAGACAAAAGTCTACCCTCTTTGGTATAATAGAACAGGGTGATATAAATGGCATGGTGGGTATCTTGGGCCTTATCAATACTAGGAGTTATTGGTATTTGGCTAACAGGTAAAAAGAAATGGTACGGGTTTGCGGTGGGAATTGCAAACGAGTGTGCTTGGGTGTTTTATGCAGTATCCACTAAGCAGTGGGGATTCATATTTGGATCAACAATCTATATTTCAGTCTATTCTTTAAACATCAACAAATGGCTTTCAGATGAACGCAAGAGCCGTATTCGCAATATGTTTACAATTAATCCATTACATAACTACAGAAAGAGTAAATAATGTCTAATGTACCACTATCAATTGATAAGCTTGAAACAATCGTAGAAATAGTATCAAGAGACCTTCTAGAAAAGTGGGCTATTGAAGATAGATTTACAGAAGATCAATTGGTTAAGGCAACTCAAGATGCAATTGATGACACAGTATTCGTGATTAATTCATATATGGAGCATGTAAATACCTATATGATGACTGAAGCCGAAGAGAAAAAGATTATTTAAATAATTATAATGGTATAATTGTGGTACCATGAAAAAAATCCTACTCAAGATCAGACACTTATTCCTACACTTTGAAACAAAGATAGAGGAACTATCTGATTGGACAGCAGAAATATCTGCAAGCCCTTGGTTTTTGATTGTTCACGCTATATGGTGGACATGCTGGATTGTATTCAAAGTAGAGCCTTTCCCATATGGTCTTTTGACCATGATATTAAGCTTGGAAGCCATTGTGCTTTCCGCCCTCTTGTTGTCTTCAAGTAACCGTGAAGGCGATATAGAGAAAAAGATCGCCAGAAAGACTTTGAATCATAGCAAAGAAACTAACTGGATGACAGAAGAAATACTGGAAGTTGTGCGGGACCTGCAAGAAGATGTTCGCCATCTCAGAGACGAGGAGGAAGAATAATGGAATGCTGGTTGATGTACGTCAGTATGATGGTTATTATGGGTCTATCTTTTAGATGTCATAATGCTCGTAAACACCGTAACTAATAGATAGGAAATGTAATGGATTTAGAGGCAGCAGAAAATGCCTATCGTGATCCCAGAGATCAAATTACATATAAATCTTTAAATAAAGTTCCATGTCCGTGCACTACATGTGGCAAGTCTCGTAAGTTTGAAAGAGATGAAATTGCCGAAGCACTTAAAGCCCATCTAAAAGAGTATCAAGAATACCGTGGCAGTTCATTTAATGACGACGGTACTTTGTTCTGGGCAAAGGATGATGTAATGGGCTATACAGAGGCTATAAACGCCGTTCTAAGCTTTATAGCGGAGCGGGAGCCTAAGAAGGTACCCCGCAAATGACATTAGAAGAAGAAGCAGAATTAAGAGAATCAATAGCCAAAGACATTGAAGCATTAATGGAAGACGGGAATGGTCAAGCGATACCATCTTTATTTGCTTTAGTATGGATCAAGAAATGTGCTGATAGAGCAAGAGGAATAGCATGACCTTTGATGATTATATTAAAAGAGTTATGGATGAAAACAACGAACTGTTAAAGAATCTTGGATCTGACTTTGATGAAGAAGGTGTCCCATATTGGGAAAAATGGGGCAAAGAAGCTTGGTTTGATAAAGAATACCCTATTGACAAGACACAACACTAACTGATAGAATACAACTATGAACCAACAAGAAGACCCTATGGACTGGGATGATATACGTGCTCTTGAATCTTCCCGTCGTATTGAACTACTAACGAAAGCGATTGTGAATAAATGCAAACAAGACGTAGAGAACAAATACGGAAACAAAAAAAGACATCGCCAGTAACAACAAATCCACGCATTAAAATCATGACATATAACTTCTTTGAAGAAGAATGGTCAGGAAATTGCGGGGCATGTTACAAAGAATTTTATGCTCCTAGCAAATCGGAGTATTTAATGCAATATTCAAAACATACTAAATCAATCAACTGTTTGGGAGGATACTAATGGGTTATGATACAAGAGATAAAGGTTTTTTAGTGGGAAAAACTTGGTATAGAATAGTTCTTGGAATCTGGGGTACTGGGGTATTTGGAATGATTGCTACTGCAATTTGGGCGATAGCGACTAAGAAATGAAATGTCCAAAGTGTTCTAATGAATTAAAGCTTAATCCTTATATCACTCCCGCCAGTATTCAATGGTGTGATAATCATAAGTTTGTTGCTTTGATTCCAGGGCAAGAGTTTTTTGCAGATAAAATTAATAAAGCGTGGTATTAAATGAATACTATATTAACTGTATATCTAATAGCAGTATTGGGCAAGGTAATTTACGATGGGTATTTCCGTGACTAACAAGGAGGCATAGTTACAATGAGTGGTGCATACAATAGATGCCCATATTGCAAAAGCCTTAGAAAGCGTTATATGCCATTTGGCGAGCAAAAAATATGCATTGACTGCTACGAAGAAATGGCAGGAGATGCTTGGGTAAAGGAACAAAAGGAATTACAATGACAATATCTTATGAAGAATTAATTAATAAAAAACCTAGCAAATGGTGGCAATTTATTGGGCGAGTAGAAAGATTAATTAATTCTCCCCGCAAACTTAAGTATGAGATTAAATACTTTATTCAGCGTGGAAAGCGTGGATATAGTGATAGAGATCTATGGTCTGCAGACATGTATCTTGCTGAGGTAATTGCTGAAATTCTTGAATCATATGTCCATAACAAGCTTGGTGTAGGATATCCATATGCCACTATTAATGGTGATGTTGATATGCAATATCTTGAGATGCAAAAAGATTATAGCAAACATGCTAAGTTATTTAAAGAGTATTCAATTAATGGATATGCTCATAATAAAACTTGGCAAGAAGAATTTGGCGGGTTGACAGAAAAAGAGCTAAACAGTATACTTAAGTGGTTAGCAAAAATCTATCCAGGATTGTGGGATTAAATGAATATCTTTGGTCTACAAATGGAACAAGCAGATGAAGGCTTAATTTGGTATGCATGGGTTGATAAGAAGTTTTATATTGACGGATACGGATACGATAACGTAAAACAAGCTTCAGATGCTATTGCAAATTTTACACAAGATAGAACAGGATTTAGGCTGGGAACAAAATGAGCGAAAATCAAGAAGACAATATTATCCATTTATCTCAGATCCGAGATAAAGATGATGAGATTACAGATGAAGATTTCCGAATAGCGATAAGAGCCTTATTCGGTCCAAATGAGATTAGGGGGCATAAGCCAGAATGAAGATAGATGTAATGAAAACATTTAGTGATGCACACCTACCAACATATGCAAGAGACGGAGATGCAGGAGCAGATCTATATTCTTTGCATGCAGTTAATATATTGCCAGGGGAGTATAAGCTGGTTTCAACAGGCATTGCTATGGCAATACCACAAGGATATGTTGGTTTAATTCACCCAAGATCAGGACTTGCTGCAAAGCATGGCATTACTGTACTTAATGCACCAGGAACTATTGATGCGGGGTATCGTGGAGAGATCAAGGTACTACTAATCAATCATAGTAATGAAGTCTATTTTATTGCCAGAGCAGAAAGAATTGCCCAATTGGTTATCCAAAAGGTTGAGAATGTATTCTTTGAGCCAGTAGATGAACTTGATGCAACAGAGCGGGGTATCGGAGGATTTGGTTCCTCTGGAAAGAAGCCAGTCTGGTAATGATTAATTACTTTAGTTTACTTTTACCAGCCTTGTTGATATATATGGCAAAATACTATATAATGAAACATGACTATAAAAACCTACAAGATAGTTGGCAGTATTTATTAAATCGCCAAGACGAGATAATGAAGATAGTCAAGGACAATGGAATTAATCTAATTAATCCAAATCAAAACAAATGTGCATGCATACCGTGCCAACAATTGAGCGAAAATGAGGAAGAAGACAATGCAATATAATCTAAGCTATTATAAGAGAATTAATGGCAAGTATGAATTCGTAGAGAAAATCGTAGAATTTGATGTAAAGCCAACAGATCATGAAATTATCGCTAAGGAGGGCGATGGCATGTATCACACAATCAAGGTAACACCAGTAGTCGTTGTTAAGAACAACGTGGTGCAAACACCTGTGAGTGACACACCAAAGACCCGCCCATCCTTTATCCCTACAAGAAAGCCACGTTATGAAGAAAACTAATAGCAAAGCAGTGGCGGGATCAAAGCGTGGACTTAAGGTAAATGCACGTAATATACGTAAGCATGAGAAGTTAATTAATCATGCCACATGGCTTGAGCATATGGTTTATGCTGGAGTTGAGATTGATATGGATAAGCTTATGACAAAGAAGGTATTCAGCAAGTACTTCAACAGAGAAGATATTGTTGCACGTAATCAGGCTGATGTTAAGTTTATTATTGCAAGATTGGTCAGTCGTAATGTCCCATATATGCGGAAGGCAGAACGGGCTTCGTAATGTCCAAAGTATGTTACTGGTGTCAGGGCACAGGGCTACTCATGTCAGATGAAGAGTGCCCATGTTTTACAAACTCATGTAATTGTCAATACTGTAAAAAGGCGGGATCTTAATGAATATTGCACTACTTGTACTAATGGCATTCTATACCCTATTCATAGTAACAGGAATACATTACTATGAAAACAAATTGCGTAACTTTGAGGGAGCAATTGAAGACTATAAGAGAGCATTGAGAATATCAAATAATCACTCAAATACAGATCATTATGCCTATCTTCAGATTGAGAATAAGAGACTCAAGAAAGAGATAAATGATCTA
>Ga0208875_1000294_pt1 | contig 17873 bp, 19 predicted proteins | sample CryBogCBH25Aug08_FD_184612 | JGI IMG/M metagenome (GOLD analysis project Ga0208875, IMG submission 184612) | Freshwater microbial communities from Crystal Bog, Wisconsin, USA - CBH25Aug08 (SPAdes) (version 2) | ecosystem: Environmental > Aquatic > Freshwater > Lake | place: Crystal Bog...
GGATCATAGCCGTTGTTTTGCAACCAATCAATGGCCACACGATTGGCATCTGCTTGCACATTGCCTACGCCGCTGAAACGATAAACTTCACGGCCCTGTGTATCTAACACTCGCCATGCGCCGGTGAATGAGCCCGGTGTGGCACGTTGTTGTTGTAGATCTTGGGTTGATCCTGACACTGCAGCTGGTCGAAGATCAAACTCGTCGGAATTCAACCCATTTCTGTTCAATAAGGTGCTGGCCTGATACCATGCAGCCACTTGATTTGGTGCAGTGATTGTGTGATAAACCTCACTGGGATTGGAGAGCCTGTAAATTTCCCAGATTCTGTCAGGAAAATTCTGTTCGATGTCTAATCCAACAATTTGAATTCCATCAGCAGTTTGCACAACATACGACTCATCAGGATGACTACGCTGATATTGATCAAGTCTGGCCAGTGCCGCTTCGTCATTTGCAGCTGCGAACCCCACTGCTACTTCTTGATTGTTTTGATTGACAATTTGATATTGATTAAAATTTTCTGATCCAGTTGGATTTAGATTGGATATCACAACATCATTCATGGTCACTGAGTCAGGAAAACTGTCAGGATCAGCTTCGTGAGCTGCGGTCAATGCAGCCTGCTGGTCTGGTGCACGAACTTCCACACTGCGTGCCATATTGGCTCGTGGATATACTAACCATAACGGATCCTCGCCTGATGCACTGGCGTAACTGGGTCTGTTAGATGGCATTTCATTGCCACTGTCTATTTCAATCACTTTCCAGTCTGCAGGGCTAGTGCCATTTCTGTCAGCCCAGGCCTGTAACACATAGGGTATCTGTTGTGGTGCTACGCTGAACATAAATCTTGGTTCAGCTGACTCGCTCGATGCACGACTCACAATTTCATAGCGACCATTGGGATCACTGTGACGGCCAGGTGTGGCAGTGTGACGCAGATCTCCACCTACCACCTGCATGGCAGGATCCAACACAATATAGTTGTAAAAGGCAATGTCGTGTTCGGCCGCATAAAGTCGTGCTTGAGCATCAGCTCGTTCTGCGCTGGTGGCTGTGAATCGTGCGTATTCAGCATCTGTATCAGGGTTGACCATGCGGTACTCTTGCTTGGCGCCAGGCTTGTCTTGGCGTTGCTGTTGTTGCGCCACAGTGACTCGGGCCAGCTCATCGCGGGTGATCCGGCCAGCCATGTAGTCACTCAGCAATGAGGCAAAGTCTGCTTCTGTGGCAATCTTGTAACTGCGCTTGCTGGTCTTGGGATCCACGGTGTGTATGACTTCGGTACCGGTGAGAGCACGATGCAGTTTCTTCAGGTATTCTTGGCGATATTTTTCAGGATGTGCTGCAGCATCTGTGGCCACAATAAAACGCTCCAGGGTCTGTTGTATCTTGTCAAAGTTGTCGTCTAACCAGTCTCCGCCAGGCGATCTAAACTCAATGTAGCCATCTTTGACATTGATTGAAGTGAATTTTTCTGTTTTAGCATTGTGTATGATACGACTGGCAGCCTTTGATAAATTTTCTCTCATGCGGTCCAGCAGTGCTTCAGCTGAGTCTGGACGTTGGCGTATATTGTCCATCACAATGTTGTAGGCAGATTTGGCATAGCTGTTGCCGAGTCGGCCAAACTCACTCAACACATACTTGTCGCCCAGCAACAGAGCCAGTTTCACAAAGTCCAGGTTTTTCATTTGATCATCTAGTCCCGGAACCGAAACGTTGATATGTAGGCCAGTTTTGTTGCGCTTGCCAGTGTAGCAGTTGTTTTTGTCGGCCCAGGCTTTGACTTTTTGTAGATCTTTGGCCAACTCATCCAAGGGCAAAGGAGGGCTGATAAATTCCAAACCTCGATCATTGCTGCTGTCGGGTTCTAGGCTGCCGTCGGGTTCCACTATGTAGGCATTATTAGCAAAGGCCGAGTCACGATCTATGTCGTGATAGCCGTCGCCCCATTCCACAGGACGACCAATGGCATTGCCAAAACTGTCAGCCACTGCGCCTATACTGTACACACCTCCAGTGCTGGCATGGTGCCAATACGGCCAGCTTATGCCATAGTTTGATTCAACGTTACTCATCGTTCCCAGTTCTTCATCATCCAGCCAGTGTTCTTGATCGTATTCGGAATCTTCTACCATGTCATCGCGGAATTGATCATATGCGTCCGTTTTGGCCGAACTATCTTGGCCCCAAAGATGGTTTGCATAGTCCAAGACATCCGATTTGGTGATGTCGTGGTCTGCGTCTCTTTTGAACCAATCATTGATGTCTGCACCATCAATGTTGTTGGCCACCCAGTCCACAAAGAAGTCGCTGAATCCTTCTTCTTCCCAGGCTTCAGAAACTTTAGTATCCAGCCAATCTTGATAGTCTTCGTACAGTGCTTCTCGCAGTCGGCGTATATCACCGCGACTGTTGTAGTCTCCATCTTCAAAAAAATTACAGATCTGATCAATGCTGTAGGCACCTTCATCATAGTCGTAGTCAGGTTCTTCGTCGCCATCATCAGCACCGCCTTCCACATTGGGCACAATCATTTCAAATTCTATACCGGCCCGGGCATCAATGTTCTTGGACAACTTTCGTAGACTTTTGCCACCCATGTTGATTTCGTCCAGCTGTTCAGCTTTGGTTATGGGTCGTTTGAATGAGGCCAACTGTTCACTTAATCGTTTGACCAAGCCATCGGGTCTTAGCTCCTGTGGATGCCCTTGTGCGTCTGTGTTCAACATGAACGCATTGGCTGCCCGACCAATTGCACCGGGGCGCACATCCTGTGTGATGGCCATTTCGTAACGAGGATCATGCATTTCGGCCGCAGTAGGAATATATCCTGTGGCTTCTGACACCGGGGACTTTTCGAACAGTTCAGGATGCAAGGCACCGTACCGGCGCATGATAATACCAGCCATGGCATTGGCTTGATTTTCTTCTGGTGATCCTGTTTGCCCAGAGTCTGGATCTATCTGCTGAGTTTCGCCCTGGCGTTGATGTGTGAGTTCGTGTGCACAAGTACGCAACACATCCATGATGTGTCGATTGCCTATGCTGATTTCCAGTTTATTGTTGTCATGATCATAGCGACCAAATGTTCGATTTCGCGCTGACCAAGCAGGATCTCTGCGCAATCGTATCTGTGGTTCAGTTTCTAGCTCAAGTTCTCGAGCACAAAATGCCACAAAGTCTCGCAGTATACTTTCATCGTCAGTTTCACTCAAGAACATTTTGGTGCTGGGGCTAACACCGTCAGGAGTTATTCCCACTTCGTCCAGTTTCTTTGTACTTTTGAATCCGTAGGTCATCTTAGGCCGGGGCATGATGTTGGATTCAGTCAAGCTCAATTCCTGATCATGTGCTGCATTACGTGCGTCATGCAATCTGGCTATGTCACCTTGTGTGCGTAGCATTTTATAGGCAAGATTTTCTGGACCCAATTCGCCGTGCTTGGCCAATCCTGCCATTCTCATGCGCTTGATCTTGTGTACTAAATGCTCTAGTTTAGACAGACTCCCACTGTCAACTGCTGAATCAATTCGGTGTTTTAAGTCATCATACTTGCTGCGAACTGCATCGTCATCAACAGTGGCGGCACGCTGACGTGGTATGTGTATCCAGTCGTTACCAAGCACACTGAACACACCTTGACTAACTGGAGGTCGATCTGCGTCTTCTACGTACAGTTCAACATCATATCCGCCAATGGTGATGTTGTGTGTGTCATTATATTGGTACTTTTTGGCATCAAACAATTCACGATACACCTCATTATCTGCATGTGGCATTTGGACCACTAGATGCAGATCAATGTCTGATGTGGGAGTGTATGTATAGCCGGCATTGCTGCCACTCACTGTGATGTCTTTGACATCTAGGTTGGAAAGCCCAAGATGTTCGCGAAAGTCTTCTGCAATAGTCAGCAGTTGATCACGAACTTCAGGGCGCATGTGCTGACCTTGCCAGAGCGCAGGATTTAGTTTGTCGTTAAACTTTACTGCGTCGGCAAGGTTATAGCTGTCTAACTCATGTATGTTCATGAGTGTATTTACCGGCGTTTACTTGGCTTTGGTTTTGTTCTTTTTGGGAGCACTGGCGGCCAATACTTTGGCAGGAGCAGGCGGTGGAACATCAACAGGAGCCGCAGGACCTGGCACACCCAGGGCAGCACCATTCTGCAAGGCCAGGCCGTGTAGATCTTTATACAACTGATCTTGTGCAGCAAAGTCAAACACATAGGTTCCTGTGTGTTTCAGCAACACACGTTTGTCTACCCAGACTTGACCACCAATATCACGCCAGTTTTCACAGAATGTCCAGTCTTCTGAGTAGTAGCGATTTTCACGTACTGCGGTATCAAAGTAGGTTTTCATGTATGGGTTTAATTCAGTGGGTAGCCCAATGTCATTGATAAAAGGTTTGACTGCAGGGTGCGCATCTAATTTTTCAAACACACTACGTTTGATCAACAAGAATCCTGTGCCTGTTTTGGTAACTTCTTGCAGGCCGTCAGGGCCTTCTTCGGCACCCTCAAACCCATTCACACACCATTTCACAGGTAGACTTTTCATGGGATATAATCCACCGATCACATCCACATCGCGATTCAACATCACCAACAAGTGCCAAGGTTCCCAGCCAATGTCTGCATCAATAAACATCAGGTGAGTAGAATCTTTGTTGTGCAAAAATTTAGCAGTAAGTGTGTTTCTAGCGCGACTGATCAAGCTTTCATTGGTCATGGTTTCCATGGTCCAATCAATACCCAACTGACGAGCAGCATTTGACCACTTGATATAGCTCATAAAAGTTGATTCTGTAAGCATGCCACCGTAGCAAGGCATACAGATATGCACTCGTGTGGTTTTTAAATAGTCAATGTTGACTTGGATTTGTTGTTGACCGGGAGGGATTGCTGGTGTTTCGGTTGTGGGTTGAGCGTCTGCCATGAGTTTCCTTTATAAAAAATGTCAAATATTTAATCAAACACTGTGTTGGCGTAAAATTTTTGCAAAGTCCAAAAAAGTGTTGTCAAATGATTCCAATCTTATTTGATCCAGTGTGGAATTAATTGCAAGAAAGTCCTGCCAATGATCTGCAGATCCAGATTGCATCATAATGTTGATAATATCAGCAAATTCCGGATCTACTGAAAGTTTTTGTGCAACCACAGTTTTGACTGGATCCGGCATATTAGCAATAAACAAATGCGGTGGATTTACCAGCATGTTCCAGTACGGTGACAATGGCAACATGTCCTTTACAGCCTGTTTGATTTCTGGCAAATAATACACATTTAATATACTGACTGTGGTTATCGAATCAATAAAAAATCTCATACCAGCCGCAGTCAATTGTGCTTGCCAGCTTTTGATATTTTTTTGCACAGTTGCATATTCAATTCCGTGACGGATGTACTCAAACTGTTGGTCAACACCATCAATACTGACTCCAATTTCCAGCTCTTTGAACTGTAAAATCTCAGGCAACTTCTCTAAGAAATCCACACTGCCATTGGTGTTTATGTACAAGGTTATGTGTTTAGAATTGCCTTGTGTCACTAATTGTTTTATCAGTTGATGCACAGACTTGTTATATGTTGGCTCACCACCAAATAGTTCCAACCTTACCAGATACGGGGCTATATGCATAATTTCATGCAGTTGAGAATCTGACCAATTGCGTTCTTGTTGTGTGACTGAATAATATTTTTTTCCAGTTATATCAGCAAGTTTGTTAGCGTCGTCAATCCAGCGACTGCTGTCTCCAGGATGACAACTTCGACATTTGGCGTTGCAAATATTGCCATTTTTAATAGTCAACACACGTGGGCCCGACAAATACGAGCCGTCGGATATGGAGGTTTCTATTTTGTTAATAAACGTATCTTGTTGTATATAATTATAATCGCTGGTTTTAGTTTCAGGATCAAACATTCTCAATCTGAGACTACGTTTTCCGTGCGCTTCTTCGTGCCAGCACCTGCCGCAAGTGTCAGTTTTTTTATTTGCTAAAAAATTTGATCGCAGTTGTTCTAGATCAGAACTTTGCCACTGTTCAAGAATTGTATCATATTTTTTTGCCCATGTAGTTCCGCCTAGATAAGGGCACGGACTAAATGATCCCGATGGGTGAGTGGTATGTTGCACAAATGGTGCAATACAAAAGTTTTTTGGGAATGACATGTGTTAACTAGATTATAACACAGTGACTATTTTTCTTCAAGGTAATCGGCAGATTCTTTTATTTTATTTCCAGTGGCCTGTGTGTATTCTTCCGGAGACCGATATACGTCTTTAGGCTGTACTATTTTTAGATTTTTTTGTTTGTTGGCTATCATTTTGGCAGTAAAATTATCCACTGGGGGCGCAGGTTTTTTTGCAGGTGGTTTTTTGACGCCAAAGCCAAAAACATCTCGAATGCTTTCCGTGGCAGGTGGCTGCCAGGCTTTTGGAGCAATATTTAATCTGTTGGTCAGTTGTGCCAGTTGAGATTTCAACCGTTCAGCACTGGTAGTTGTACCAGGCTTGTAGTACCAACGTCCGCCTTTGGACTGACGGAGTCCCAGGGCCAATAGTTCACTGTTGGTAAAACTGCGTCCGCCACGACCAACATCAAAGAAATACAAGGTATTGGCTGGACGTTCGCTTTCTGCTACACCTTTCTTTTTGATACCCAGTTGATCAGCAGGATTACCTCCACCAAACATGCCGCCAAAAGCATCACGGGCTTGTTGTTTGGTATCTGCTTTTTGTTGTTTAGCTACTGCTCGTTTACCAGTGATACTTTTTAGCATCTTATCAAACTTTGGATCACCTGTGCCTTCCGCTACATCTGGTGCAAATTCATTTAATGCACCACGCTCTTTGATCAATATGCTTTCTAGTAATGCTATGCTTCTCTCAGTCTTGATTGACTGTGCTTCACGCACAATCTTCTGCACCTGTTCTGTAACACCCAGTCGGTCATCAAATATGTCGCGTAGTTCTGGGTAGGCCTCGCCATACAGGTCTGCAATGATCTGATCGCGATCATTGTTGTTGCCTTTGATATAAAACTCACGTATTTGACTGGCTGAGTTAGCATCCCGACCCCGCACTTTGAAGTTTACTGTGGGAACAATCTCCACGTAGGCATGGTCAGTCATGGGTTTCAACTGCTTGAGATTCTTGGGCATGGGTTGCAAATAACTGGGCGAGCCATCTCTTTTGGGTGCAAAATTAAAACGTTCTGCATCCTTGGCACTCAGCGCAAATATCAACACAGTATTGGCTTTTTCTTCTGTGGAAATTTTGTCAGTGATTTCTCGACTTTGATAGGGGTTTGTGACCTTGACCACGTGCCCGGGGGGTATACCTAACGTGGTGATCATTCGGACCTTGTCGCTAAAAGAAAACGGGCTGGTCACCGGTGCTTGTACGCCAGTTGTGGCAATGTACACATGATCCTCGCCATATTTTTTGGCAAGATATTCGTAGCTGGCACGATGCCCGCGGTGGAATGGATGAAAGCGTCCGGGATATATTACGAGATAATTCATTGTAACATATTTATGTTACATATTTTCTAATAGCCAAATGTGGATAGGTGTAGAAAACCTCAAACTAACTGTGCCATTACACCCCATTTCACCATAGAATTTTTCAGTCGTGATTTCCGCTGTACCATTGAAGTCATGAGTATATGTGGCCAGATCAACAAATGTTTGTCCCAGCTCAACATCGTTGAATTTTACATTGCTAATTGTCAAAGTTGAATCTTTGATTATTTTACCATTGCCGTCAAGTTGCGTGTGATCTGGAATTTTATATTTCATTACAAATCGTAATTCATGTAGATTTTCTGAATTGTCAATTTGCCATTCTAATAAACTATTGGTATGCACATGCTCTGTATCAAACACCATTTGATCATCCAGCCATACTGTAAATCCTAAAAATCCAGCAGGGTCAGTGGTACCAAGCACACAAGAAATTTTTGCCAAATCATTCATGCGTTAATATGCGGCAGTCACCGTGATATTACCACTGGAAAAATTAGTGACCACTGCTCGTAACCAAGTAAAGTTACCGATCACTGAATTTGACACTGTAGCGGATGTGGGTGTGGCAGTATTGGCATGATCAATATCAAACCAGGGTGCTGACTCTACACTATCATTCAAAGTGGCCTGCACTGTGACATTGCCCTGAAATCCATCTTGAGTATAGGTCAGTGTCTGTACATAACCTTGACCGCCATAGTAATTGGCAGCAGGTACACCGTTGCCCAGAATGTCTGATCCTGACGATGTGAGAGGTATTAGAGTCACTGTGGTGTAGGTGGTCATTATGCTCGTTCAACTTCTACAACAACACCTACACCAGCCAGTTCTTCTGCCACTGCGGTCAAGGCATCTTCTAAATCTTTTGTAGCAATCGCAGTGCCAACTGCATCATTGCTTAATAATTTTGATAGTTTAATTACAATTACTTCTTCGTGTATTTTTGCCATAGTCAATTATTTATCTTGTAGTATTTCAACAGTTTTTCTTATCAATCCAGGGCGCACCAAATTCAACATGGTCAGCCATTGATCATCAGAATAATCAATGAAAAAATAATCAAAAACGTAATTATGCAACGTTCCTTTTTTCAACCAATTTTTTAAACCCGGGCTTAGTTTTATATAATCTTGTTGATTGGCAAAAAAATTAGCAAGCGTATCTTTTTCATGAGAGGTTATAGCAAATTCTTTAAAATAACTGCGTTTTGTATGCTTTGATTTTTTCAGTACAATTGTATCTCGAGGACGATTAATACGAACTTGGCTATAGTTCTTAATTGGAGTATAATCAAGTGCATCAACTTGATCAAGCAGGGTCAAACTATTTGTATATATTGTCAACCAATGGTTATAATAGAACACCAGTTTATATTCATCAGTGATGGCCAATAGAAAATCACAAACTTGATGCAATTTTTCCATGGTGTCTGATTCGATTGTTCTATATCTATAATTAGGCATAGTTGACCAGTAGTCTTGCCTACGTTGTAATATACGATCAACGGAATCATGCGACAGTTCTTTTCTCAGAGCATTTGCTTCCTTTAACGGAATGCTCACTGAGTACTGATACCGATCGTAAAATAATCGATCTTTGTCAACAGTTTTAAATTTTAGGTTTAAATTGATCAATTACAATAAATCCTTGTTCGTTGACCACTGGCTTGTTGACTTCTTCGGTCATAAACTCTATCTTATCATCTTTCATGATGGCATGAATAGTACAATTTTCCAAACTATCAAACAAGATGCGTTTACTGAGAGGTACTCGAATAAGTTCGTCGATCTTTCTACCCAGCGGCCTGGCGCCCATTTTGGGATCATACCCTTTTTCGGCCAACATGTCAATCACTGATTCTGTTAGCGTAAGCTTGATCGAGCGAGACTTCAAGCTTGTCTGCAGATCTCCTACAAATTTCAATACAATTTTTTTGACTGCCAAAGTGTCTAGTTTGACAAATTTACAAACTCTATCGATCCTGTTGCGCAGTTCTGGTTTGAAAAAGTCTTTCATTGCCTTGTCTTCTTCTCCAGTCTTTGACAGACTAGTGCTGAATCCAATGTTGTTTGATTCATTGTCTTTGGCACCTAAGTTAGAAGTCATGATAATGATGGCATTTTTTAAATCCACAGTTTTGCCATTACTGGAAGTTAGTCTGGCTTCGTCCAGCATTTGTAACATGATGTTGATCACATCTGGATGTGCTTTTTCAATTTCGTCAAACAACACAATGCTGAATGGGTTTTTGCTGATATCTGAGATTAGTTTGCCGCCGCCTACGTTGCCATCTTCAAAACCTACGTATCCAGGAGGTGCACCAATCAAACTTGATACAGTGTGTTTTTCTTGATACTCACTCATGTCATATTTGAGCAGTTTCATATCCAAGTTTTCAGCCAGTAATTTGGCCAATTCTGTCTTGCCTGTACCAGTTGGCCCTAGGAACAAGAAGCTGGCAATGGGACGCCGGGCATTGCCAATGCCAGAAAAATTAATATATACTCTTTCAAGCACTGCATCTACTGCAGCGTCCTGACCGTATAACTTTTGCTTGATGTTGTTTTCTAGTTCAAGAATTTTAGTGCTACGTTCATTTTGTAGTCGATCCAATGGAATGTCTGTGGTTCTGGCCAATTGTGCCATGATCAGGTCTCGAGAGATAGTAACCTGACCTTGATCTTTTACTCTCTCTTTGGCACAAGCACCGTCAATAAGATCAATTGATTTGTCAGGATTTTTACGATCATGTATGTACCTTCCTGAAAGTTCGACTGCAGCAGTAATGGCTGCAGTGTCAATCAACACATTGTGAAATTTTTCTAATCTAGGACCGAGCCCAATCAGTATCTGTTCAGTCACAGCAGGTGTTGGTTCGTCTATTGACACTCTGTGAAAACGTCTCATCAAGGCACGGTCTTTTTCAAAACTTTCGTAGTATTCTTCCCAGGTGGTTGATGCTACTACTTTGAGATTGCCTTTGGTAATAGCAGGTTTCAACATGTTGGCAAAATCCAAACTGCTTTGTCCACTGGTACCTGCGCCCATCATGGTATGTGCTTCGTCAATAAATAACACGCATTTTTTCTTGGCTTCCAAAGCTGCAATGACCTGTTTGAATTTTTCTTCAAACTCGCCTCTGTACTTGGAGCCTGCCAGTAGACTACCAATTTCCAAACTCCATACTTCGTAGTTTTTCAAAAACTCCGGCACTCTGTTGGCTGAAATTTCCTGAGCCAAACCGTCAATGATAGCAGTTTTACCCACACCAGGATCACCTACCATGAGCACATTGGCTTTGAATCGGCGTGCCAATACATGAATCATTTCTTCTAGTTCTGCACTACGCCCAATCATGGGTTCTAGTCTGTCTTCTTTGGCCAAACGTGTGAGATTAGTACAATGCTCGTCTAGAATTTGCGTGGCCTGATGGTCAGTCATTCCTGACGTGTCACGGGCATAATGATTCTGCCAAAAGTCCACAAATTCTTGTGCTTTGATACCGTACTTTAATAAAAAGTAGTGTGCGTGACTATTGGTCTCGGCCAACATGGCCACCATAAGATCAATAGTGCTGACTTGCCTGCGACCAGTAAATAATACCTGCGTGAGTGCACGATTGAACACACGTTCCAGTGCATTGGTTTTTCTAGGCTGTGGTGCTGGATCTTTTACTAGACTGGTCAAACTGTTAATGTAGACAGCTAGTTCTTGATCAAACAAGTTTACTTCGACACCAAATTTTTCTAGCACCGATCGAAATGGTTGATGCCGTATCAGGGCCAATAGCACATGTTCAGTTAACACATATTCATGCTGATATGAATACGCAATAGCTACGGAATCTTCAAGTATTTGTTCAATTTCGGGATTGTTTTGCATGGTTTTTTGTTTGAGTTCCTGTTGTTATTGTACAAGTTTTTTTAGAATTTTGCAACCATTATGAATATTTATTTTGTCTGAATTTGTTTTATCATAGTCAACAATTCAGGATCAATTGTTTCTGGTATTCGAGCCTGTATTATGACTATTATGTCCCCAATCTGACCAGATTTTGATCGCAGGCCTCGGCCACGAACTCGCATCTGTGTGCCAGGTTGTGTGACAGGTGGTATAGTCAGTACTAATTCTGTTCCTTGCACATCTGTAAACACAGTTTCACCACCCAGGATCAAATCCCATATTAGAACATTATGAGTTGTGCTCAAAGTCAATCCTTGACGTTGCCATCTAGGATGCGGATGTATTCGATAAGTAACCAAGAGATCCATGCCACCGGGTCCTATTCCGGAATAGTGCACAACATTGCCATCTTCTATGCCTTGAGGAATTTCAATTTCCACTGCAAGTGTACCGTGTTGTGTGCCTACACTTACTGTTCTTCTTCCGCCTTGCGCTATGTCTTGCAGAGTAATCCAAAGGTCCATTCTGGCATGCTGGTGTCGTTGTTGAGCAGGATGTTGAAATCGTGTACCAAACATGTTGAATATGGTGTCAAAGTCAAATGGTCCATTGCTGTGAAATTCAAAACCAGGCGGCATCTGAGGTCTTGGATTGTCGTATGCAGATCGCTGAGCAGGATCGCTGAGGGTAGCATATGCCGACTGTATAGATTGAAAACGTTGTGTGTCGCCGCCTTTGTCAGGATGATGTTGACTGGCCAGTCGACGATAGGCTCGTTTGATTTCTTCTGGTGAGGCATTGCGAGCAACGCCTAGTGTTTCGTAGTGATTAGACATGTCAGTATTAATTATACCAACTGTTGCCCGAGTTGATTACTTTTTAGCAGGTTTTTCAGGAACCACAGTGCCTTCAAGTTTTTTGTGTACCTTGATTGTTTTACATTGTTGTACGGTTTTGTGGTTTTTCACCACGTCTTTGCAGACTTGTTTGGATTCACCACCGGCATAGGCTAGTGTTGCTAAACTCAGTGCAATTAAAATTATAATTTTTTTCATTGTAGTTCCTTAGATTGGCGGAAATGCAGAGGCTGCAGGACCAATTGGTTTTGCTCCAGGTGCTGGAGCAGGTGCTCCTACACCACTGGCCGTGACGCTAGGTGCGCTTCCAAAGCCGCCTCCGCTACTCCCAAACGCTGTCGATCCAGAGCTTGGACTTGCACCAAACCCTCCTGGTGCTGGCGTTGAACCAAAACCGCCACTGGAGCTGCCGAATCCTCCTGACGTCGACGAGCCAAATGCTGAACTCCCGCTTGTTGAACCGAATCCATTTGATGATCCTCCAAAACCTCCGCCCATACCTGGTTGGTTACTTACACTAACTTGACCTTGACCAGGAGGAACATATGTTGTACCTGCTCCTTGCGGGAAGCTCATGCTGCCTCCAGCAACCCCGCCCATTTTTTCTTGTGTGCGCCCATAGGCACTGATACCAATCACTGCTCCCATGGCAATGTGGAACAAGCCAGCGCCTTGCAGAGTCAATGGTTGCCATTGGCTAGTAACCTGCCCGTGATCGTATGCCTGTAACAAGCTCCACAAAATTGGAAATCCCACAAAATCCATGGTACAAACCAACATGTACATCCAACCCATCATTGGACGCCATTTTGAATTCATCCAATCTTCTTTTTTCTGTTCGCTTTTGGTGGGTTTATATTCTTGTTCTTCGGCCATTGCAGCTCCTGTGTTTGTTTTAAATATTTATTATTTTTGGTGAAGTTATGTGTTATGTATTTGTTACACCCCAAAAGCCTAAATATTAGCTTATGGACAAAAATAATAGTTTCACTGATTGGATTTTAGAAATGCCTCTTCAAATATTTTTTTGGGGATTGGCAGGTATTTGTCTCGGCTTATGGACAGTGGCTATTGTTGTTCTTCTGATTTATCTTCGCCTAGCAAGTCCTCATTAGCACGTTGTTTTTTAATAAAGTCTACCTGACGCTGACCAAATGCTCGATCTTCCGCATCTTGTTTTTCTTTGAATTCTTCTAATTCTAATAAATGTTGTTTTTTACGTTCATCACGTTTTTGTGCAAGTACATCAGGCTCCAACTCAGGCCAACGCTGGCGTCTGTCATGTGACACCCAGGCCATCAGTACTACCATGGTAATTACTAAAGCAAATGCAATGACACCATATGACAGCTCAGTCATATACAACTTAAATTTAGCCCGTCTTCTTGCCGCAACTCTTTCTTCATCTCGCAGTTTTTTCTTGAGTAATATAGTCTGTTCAGTGCCCATGCTTTTCATCATTTCGCTGACATCAGTCCAGAGTGCGCCTAATTCAGGAGGGGCATTATAAATCATCATTTCACGCAACTCAACTTTCATTTGTTCAAGCTGTTTCTTCATCAGCACTAGTTGCAATGCTCGTTTGCCCAGGCTTGATTCACCTTCATAGAGCTCTTCACGATTTTTGCGTTCTTCTTCTTCAATCACTGCCATACATTTGGTCATGGCATCAAAAAAGTCCCCAAGATAGTTACCAAGTTCGGTATATATACCTGCAGTTTCACCGTCACGCTTGTTGAGCTCAATGACACGATTTTTTTCTGCCACATATTGATTTTTTACTTCAACACTGACGGGGGTGCCAGGAGGATGCGCTTTGTGAAATTGATCGTCAAGATCCTTGAGGACGGCTTTGACATCGCCAGCGGCACCTTTGATGTCTTTGTAAAGTTGGCAGCCTTTTTTGACAGCTGCTACTGCTCCGTTGGCCAGGGCAAATAGCGTTAGTGGATCCACACTCCGGGCTCCTTAGAACCAGAGGAACACACCCTGTGCTGAAAGTAATAGACCCAGGCCAGCTACAAAAAAGCTACCCCAGAACATTTCCATACTTACTGCCAAGATGCTTGCGGATAATACAACTATTGATAATTGATATAGAGTGCTTGCAAATCCAATCCAGGGACTTTGCTTTTTGGCATGGTCGCGTTCGGCTTCTAACTGTTTGGCTTTGGCCATGAGTTCTCGCTTGCCTTCGCCGGTAGCAGGCTCGCTTTCGTAACGGGCAATTTTTGCTTCAAGCTTGGCAATTTTATCTGTGTCTTTGCGTACCACTGCATCATCTAGACTTTGTTCGGCCAACATCTGTTTGATACTTTTGGCTTCATAAAAGCTCCACACATCATTGGCTGCAATGGTATTGTTCAAAGTTATGCTGCTTAATTTGCCACCGTACCAAGAATTAACTGCTAATATTAAAGCAAAAATACTGATTACCATGCCAGCCTTGTCTTTTATGCGGGCCTCGCGTTCACTGCGTGATCCCACAGGGGGTTTGACCGCGTTGGGATCTCGTGGTTGTTTAGTAATTAGGTTTAATACCGAATCTAATAATGCCATTGCCGCTCCTTGTTATAGTTATAAACTATATTTACACAAGACTAGCTAGACTTATAAGCCCTGTTATTGCAGTATTCAAATATTCTATAGCTTGCATATTGTCTATACTACGATGTATCATGGCAATCCTTTGCAGGTCTGCTAGAGTCTGGAGATATTCATCTTTAGTAATTTGTCCTGCTTTGAACAGTTCGGTGTACTGATTTGCCTGTTGGGCAGTTGATTGTACATCTGGATCTTGTGATCCACCATATGCTGATTGCAGTTGTTGTTGATATTGTTCTACACTCATCTTGGTCTGGCTCCTATGATTTTCTGCATGTAGTCTGCAGATGTTTCTATATTTTCAAATTTGATACGACAAAAAACTGAACTCACGGTAGTTTTTAAGTATTGTTTTGATAACCCTTGTGCAATGGCATCAAGTTCAGTGCTGGCCACAATAACATCCTTGTTCTTGGGCACATGCTCACTGTAGAGCACAAACATGTGTGTTTTTGATGCCAAGTTTACAGCATTGACTCTACTGGTGTCTGTGTCGCTGCAGTCAGTCTTTGCTTGTTGTGCATCCGATCTAATTTCTGTTATGAGCTTGTATTCGTTGGGATCATACTTGGTCATTGTGTAAGCGTCATACAGGGCACAACCGTTCAACAACAGCACAGATAATAATAAGAGTTGTTTCATTGTTGTAGATTCTCAAAGATAGCTTTTTGCGAACGATACCACTCTTGCCATCCTTTTAATTTTTCGGCTACTTCGTAGTAGGTGCCGTAGTTGACAACGACGGTGTCAAGGAGTTCACTGGCTTTAACTGTGGAGGAGGTTCCATCAGTGCTGGAGGCACCTCCGGCCACTTCATTGCGACTGGCACTGTCGTGGAGCACGACTGTAGACACAGGCAAAGTACAACTGGCATCCAGTTGCTTGCCCACAACTTCTTTAATGATTTCTCTGTTTTGATAGACATTTTGTTTGATAACCTTTATGCGAGTTATTACTCTTGTTTGAATAACTGTATTTACTTGTTGTGATTTTTCTTCGGCTACCTTGACACGATCTTCCATCTCTTTGACCTTGTCTCGCCAGATCATCTCTGTGCCATAACTGCCAAACAAGTAGGCACCTGCCACAAGCATAACCACACCCAGTATTTCAACAGGAAGTCTGTATATGTCTGGCAGTTTGTAAAGTCGAGGTAGCCAGTCCATGACCTTGCTAATCGCATACAATGCAAATCCCAATGCAAACAATATGTAGGTTATCCAGATAAAAAATCCATCTGGAATAAAACTTATAAGCCAACCTAATGTACTCATGTCATGATCCTAATATTTGCAAGGCATGATTGTACCGCGCAGTACGATCGTCCAGCCCTAGTGTGCCGCCATTGATGATTTTGGTCATCTTTACAATGTCACCGGCATCAGCACAGGCATTTAAATTGTTGTTTTCCCAAAACCAACAAGCTGATTGTATGGCTCCTTCAAATGTCTGAAGATAGGCCGGAATTTGACTGATATCAGTCTGTATACTGTCAGCAAAAGCCTGATAGTTGTTCTTGCCTGTCAATTGAATAAGTCCGCGTCCACAATAGTTCCAGCCATCGCCAGACGCTTCATCACCATTGCCCATGCGACCTGCATAGGCTCTGTTGGCAATCTTTTCTGGTTGATGCGCATAGTCATTTGCATTGCTTTCGTTAAAGTAATGTGGCCATACCTTGCACAAGGTTTCAGGACGATAGTTTAAGTTTTCATGTAATGCAGTAAATCCACCTGACTCATGAGCGCACTGTGCTAAAAATGCCGCAGTACGTTGTGGTGTAGTAATATCATAATCTGGTAATATTTTGTTTAACGCTTCGCACCAATGCTCTATATAGGGATTGCCAGGGAGTATTTGTGCCAGTTGCTGTTGTGTTATTGCCATACAATACCTTTGATTGTTAGGCAAGTATTTATTAATAACTTTATATTAGCGGCACTAATGCATCAATAAATTTTTCTGCAGTGATTTTATCATAATGATGCCCATCTCTTGCCCAATCAGCATGATCAAATTCTGGCACATGACATAATTTATTATATACTTCATACAATTTATAGTGATTTTTAAAATTTTCATAGACTCCAAAATTGATCAATTCATCTACATGTGTTGTGTCTAACTGATCAAAGATATGCTGATTCTCAGGCAGTTCTGGCCAAGACTTTCCGCAAAGTTGTTTCCATACCGCTGACATTTCTACTCGACATACTTGACTAAATCTAGGTATAAATGAATGAATAATTTTTGTGCTGGTGTTATAATTTGCTAGTTGAACCAACAAGTAATTGAATTCTTCTATGTGAGCCGGAATATTATCAAAAGTTTCAAGATCAATAAAAAATGGCCTTCTGCGATCTTCATCGCTTTTTGATTGATCAGGATCCTGAGATCTCCATGTATAACTCCAATGGAGAACTAATGTATCTGGCGCAATACTATCTAATATTTTTTTTGCTTTGTCAAAAATCCAATGATTACTGGCACCATCCATGCTGACATTTATGCACCGCTGATTCAATCGAGCTGCTAAAAGGCCTGGCCAAGTATGTTCCACCGGAGATCCTATGCCCACAGTAAAACTATCACCCAGGCACCAAACTGATTCTTTTAAATCAATTAACTGCGTAGGCCATTCTTGATCTCGGAACCCACGAGAATTAAAATCGTAACTAATAGAATAGGGGTATGATAAAAAATGAGTTTTATCTTTACAATGCTCCCAACAATCTATTCCGCTAAATTCCCAATGTTGATTGGCACGAGACATTAACATAAAATCAGGCAATATCATTTAAGAATCTGTGATATTATGATTTTTGCCCAACGTTGACTGTCTTGTTCTGTCACACGAAAATTGTATTTTTCAGGTGGTACAAACAAATTATTTGTATCTGCAAATCGGCCTTCTGAAATTGTATCTACCCAAATAGTCCAATTGGCATCAAATAAATCACGTTGTT
>Ga0208875_1000297_pt1 | contig 17791 bp, 36 predicted proteins | sample CryBogCBH25Aug08_FD_184612 | JGI IMG/M metagenome (GOLD analysis project Ga0208875, IMG submission 184612) | Freshwater microbial communities from Crystal Bog, Wisconsin, USA - CBH25Aug08 (SPAdes) (version 2) | ecosystem: Environmental > Aquatic > Freshwater > Lake | place: Crystal Bog...
GAGGTGGTGCGGGTGCTATTCCTAGCGGTACTTAAAGAGGCTTAAAAACACTATAAAATAATGGGTTTAGAAGGTGGGGGGTGTCATGGTGTCAGTTCCGCGGGCTGTGAACCCGTGACACGGGTACGAGTACACGTGACACCCCCTAAGCCGAAAGGGGCGGTTTATAATGGTTTAAGAGGGGTCAAGGGGTGTTACCGTGACTGTCAAGGCTTCACCCCTTGGTACCGCATGAGAAAGCCGCACCGGTAGAACGTGACCCGTGGAACCGGTGCGGCTCCCTAACTATTATATAGCTTTAATTTACAGTCGTGGCTCGACCTTGTGCGGCGGCCTCGGCGAAGATTTCCAAGTGAGCGACCGCGGCGTATTGTTGGCCATTCGTTCCGCCATAAACATAAACGAGTAGGTTCTCTTGATCGACTACGATGAATTGGTGAGTGCCGTAATAGTTCGAGAAAGGTAGAGCGATAGCTATGTCGCGGTTACTTAACATTCCTCCGGTTACGTTAACGGCACCGGAAACATAAACCGCCGCTTTACCAGCCGCGGTCACGGGTACGTCTGTACCACCTATCGAAATGTGTTTAACTTCCCAATAAGTACCGTTATCGGGAGAACCTAAGTTAATAAGAGCTACACCCGACGCGTTAGCGATTCCGGTTCCTATTGCCATGTAATCGACGGGGGTATTTCGTTGTAACTTTTCGCGAGTGCGGCGTAATTCTTCGGTGTGACGGTCTAAGGCGTCACCCATTCCAATACCAACGTTTATAAAAGCTTGTAAGCCCTTAAAAAAACGCTCTTCTGAATTACCGGCACCAAATACCGCGTCGTCTAAATTATCGTTAGGGCCTTCGTGTTCCCCAATGTGTAAAATCTTCTTTTCATCTTGACTCATAGCCGACCTTCTCCCGTTATCTTTTTTAGTCTGCCGATCTTCCACGTTGAAAGATCTTTATAACCGCCAAGCCCTAAAAATTTATTCATTCCGGCGACGTGAAAATCACACGTCGAATGATAGACCGCAAGCTGAGGCGTACCCTTAAATACTACGGGGTCGGAAGGTTTAACTCCGAAAAGTTTAGGAAATCTTTTACAAAGGCACCCGCACTCGTATTTTATCCACCCGGCGGTTATGTCGTACTTAACGAAATCTTTACCTGCGGCGTCCTTGCCACCTCTAGCCCATTCGACCGCTTCTTCGGCGTTCTGTCCACCCCTGAGAGCGTTACGAGCTATCCGGTCAATTATGTCATTCTTCTCGTTCGCCACTCCAAGCCCTTCGCACTACGTCCTCCGCTTCCTCTATTAGAAGCTGGCTAGATAAATCATGGAAAAAACGGGCCTTAAAACTTCTTACCCGTCCGATAGTTGCTTCCTTAACTTGGGCTATAACTTCTTGCCCCTCTTCACTCTGTTCTAAAATCTTGTATCCAACCCACAGGTTTAACCCGATCGCCGCCAAGTAAAGAGCGGTCACGGTGAGGTTATAACCTTTTTCCGTTTTTTCTAGGGTTTTCATGTCCTAATGGTACAACTTTTAGGTTACTATTCAAGCATGGGAGAAAAAATTACAATAGACACCGACGATCTTCGTAAGCTAATCCGCGAAGAAATGAAATCCGCACCCGCCGAAACTAAGGCAACCGGGGAAGAAATCGAAGAAGAGGTCGAAGAAGTAGAAGAGGCCGTCGAAGAAGAAGTAGAAGAGGCCGTCGAAGAATCAGAAAAGACCCTTTCAGAAATGAGCCCTAAAGAGGTCGAAGCCTTTTTCGCTAATGTCGTAAAAAAGGCTATGGGAGAATTAGACGCTAAAAAAACTTCTAACGCTAAAAAAATTAAACCTAAAGCACCTCGCACTCGCGAGGAAGAAGAGGACGAGAACCCTAAGACAGTAAGAAGCCGTCACGACGAAACTCGCGAAGGCTCTCCCACTCCCCCACCAAAGAAGAAGCGATTTAGTATGTGGGGAGATGATGAAGAATGAAAATTCCTTTTATTGGTGCTTTAACTTTTCCTTGCGAAGAGTGCGGAGCGAAGGGTAAGAAGCTCGCCGCGATTTCTTTACTAGCTGGTGTCGCGATCGGTGCTGGCGTTATCTTTTTGGTAAAGCGTAAGTAATGGCTAAAAATAAACCCTTTCCCGAAGGCGTCGTATGCCTAGAGTGTGGAACCGCCAATAACCCCGAACGTGCTAGGGGTTTATGTACTAAGTGCTACGGAAAACTTTATCGTGAAGCCCAAAGAAACTTAGGAGATGAGAACGTGACAGTTGAAACCCTAGAAGAAGAGAATTCCTCCGGCCCTGCCGGAGTGAATGAGGAAAGACGCCCGGGGTTAGAACCTAACCCGTCCGATTCTCCGGGCGTTGATCTTCAAGAAGAGGGCGAAGGTATCGGCGACAAGTTTAGAAAATTTATTCTTGGAGATAAACCAAAGGATAATTTCGCGGGCTTTAAGAGCCAACCAATGAAAACGAAAGAAATTAAACCCGCAGTAAATACGAAACGCGTATCGGCCGCCGATTCACTTGGCGATCTATGGTCGGGTATTGGTGGACTTCTTACCCGCTTACCTAATCACGCCCCTAGTGGAAAACTTTTACAATTCCAAAGCCAAGCCGCAGGAGAAATTTTAGACGAAGCTCTTAAAGGAACCTTCGTCGATAAAATGCTTTTACAGAAAGCAGTAAAAGCCCGGGGCCGTTTTGATGTATTGGGAGCGGTACTTATGCCACCGGCGATCGTGTTCGCGATTGAAACTAACCCGGAACGCGCCCCTTACTTACTTCCGCTTCTTGAAAGCTCATTACGAAACGCACTTCCCCACATGGTCGCCCCAATTAAAAAAGCAAGAAAACGGGAAGCAGATCAAGCCGAAGCGATTAGAGAGTTATTCCCCGACGCTCCCGAAGGTAGCGACCCAATAAGAGAGTTAATCGCCGAAATTTTTGGTGGTTGGCAAGCCCCCGCAAACAACCAAGAAGAGGAATCCGAAAATGCCGAAGATCTCCAATTTTAACGACGTCCTACACCTGCTTGTAGATAAAGCCGGTTTCGACGACGAAGCCGACACTAACTTGGCTCATGCTTTTATTGACGCGACAAGCTTCGCAACCGCGGAAGCGGCAACAGTAGCCGCGGCCACAGAAACCACGCCCGGTAACTAATGTCCGAAGAAGTTTTAGCCCTCGATTGGGAAACCGAATTTTTACCGTGGTTCCAAGAAAATTGGAAACCCGGCGAACACGTTTCGATAGTAGCCCCAACCGGTGCGGGTAAAACTACCTTCGCCGCCGGTATTTTAGACTCCTGCCGGCGATTCGTTTTGGCCCTCGACCCTAAAGGCGGCGACTCCACGCTTTCGACTTTAGGGTACGAGAGATTAAGTAAATGGCCGGGTATTAAAGAAATGAATAAAAAACTCGAAGCCAATGAAGAAGAAGGTTTACCCTCTCGGTACATAATCGGCGGAATGAGCCGAACCGAAGAAGAAGAGGAAACTCTTAAAAAAACTATGCGCGACACCTTAACCGACGCTTGGTCTATGGGCGGGTGGACGTGTTACGCGGACGAATTACAATTATTAACAGACCCGCGAATGATGAACTTAAAGCAACCGGTCGATCGTATGCTTATCGCCGCCCGCGATAGGGGACTCTCTTTCGTAAGCTCGTACCAGTCCCCTTCGTGGGTATCTCCACAAGCCGCCCGCCAAGCTTCTTGGGTAGCGGTTTCCTATACCCGCGACGACGAAACAGTAAGCCGACTCGCGGAAATTTTAGGGCGACCTAAGCCCGAAGTTCGCGGAGTTTTTAAGGGCCTTAAAAAGTATTCTTGGGTAATCGTTGGCCGCGACCCTCGCGAACCGTATCGCGTAACCATTCCTACGAAGAGGTAAAAAATGGAAACCGTATTTATTAAAAGCGACGTCGAATCCAAGAGCGATCTAGCTTGGGTGGAAGCGGCTTATGGCTATGGATTGGTAAACGGAATACTTACTAAAATTTTCTAAAAATAATACTTGTAATTACATAAAAGTAATTACAAGTATGCTATTTTAAGCAACGGACGGGGTTAGTTGGAAAGGGGTTTCGTAATGAAACCAAGTAAAAAAACCTTCGACCTCGTTCTAATCGTTGTCCTCCTAGCTAAACCAGCCGTAGGGCTTCTAAAAATGGCGGGTCGTCGCTGGTCGCAAGAATCCGAATCCACACCTCTTCGCGTCCTCGGTGACGCAGTACAGGCAGGTCTTTAATGGCAAGTAATGGCAATTCCTCGCAAGAGGCAGGTCGTCCACAACCTCAAACCACGGTCGAAGCCGCTGGCGGCCCTTTTATCCGCCACTCTCAGCCCGGCCGCGCACCTCTTTACACTCGCTCCGGTGACGCTCTCGGTTCGATCGTAACCCAACCTCTCGTAGCTCGTCCGGGTTACTTCCGCAACATTCGAGTTCAGCACACACTCGTAACCGGCGGTACTCTCACTTCCGGCGCAGTAGCGGCCGACGCCCCTTATAATCTGAATTCACTTATTCAATTCAAGGATGCGTTCGGAACACCCCTCATCGTGGCACCAGGTTTCGAAGTTTCGAACCTTATTTCTATCTTCAGCGGTGCTTTCGGTCTAAATAACGGAACGAATAACCCCGCTAACCTTCCTTCGTACTCAGCACCTTCGGCAACAACAGGAGCCGCACAGTTCTCCTATGCGTTGCCTCTCGAATTCGCTAAGGGTTACGGCGTACTTTCAGCCGCTAACGCTTCGCTTCTTCCAACTCTTCAATTTAACTTCAACACAGTAACGGCCCTTTATGGTGCTTCGGTTACTGGTACAGCTCCAACGGTAACCACGACAATCTCGACAGATTTTTATTGGTTGCCGGAGGGCGTAGCAGTAGAGCCACCCGGACTCGGTACTACTCGCCAATGGTTGCTCCAACAAGCTAACCCTTCGATTGCCGCTTCTTCTTCTGCTCGCCTCCAATTCCCTCGCCTCGGCGGTTACTTGGATACGATCATTCTTGAAGTTCGCGACTCGACCGGTGCGCGTACAGACGGTTACTGGCCTTCACGTTTACAACTTTATGTAGACGGTGTTCCAATGATCGACTCAACTATGAACGAGATTTACGACGACATGGCGATTCAGTTCGGAGCGATTACCCGTCCGACTGGTGTTATCGCGATCTCTCGTAAGAATTCGCTAATGCAGCAGAGCCTCGGCTTGCTTGATACCGGAGAGGTTTTACTTTCAACCAACCCCGGCACCTTGCTCGAAGCTAACTTCGCTCCCGCTGGTGCTGGTTCTAACTCTCCCGCCACCATGTCCGTACTTATCGGTCAGATCGTCCCAACAGGTTCGATCATTCAAGGATTGCCGGAGCTCTAAGAAATGGCCGGACTTAATCTCCAAATGAGCGGGGTGGGTTCTACCCGCCCTAGCTCTTATGGGTCTGTCCCGTCCTCACCAGCTCGTACAGCCCAAGAAGCCGCTTTCGGCCCGGGCGTAACAGTTCCCACCGATCAAGCCCAACACCCTCTAATGCCTAACAATGGCGCGGGCGTGGCTTTTTGGGCGGGAGTAGTCGCGATCGGTCTACTAGCACTCGTCCGTAAATCACTTCCACGTTAAGAAAGGTAAACCATGAAAAACGAAAAGGTTATGTATTTCGCGCTTGGCGTTGTGTCCGTATGGGCGTATCACAAGTTCGTAAAAGCCATTCCGGGCAAAGCACCTTCTAACGCCTAAAAATGCCAATTATAGGTATGGGAGTCGTCTTTATGGGCTACTCCCTTGCCTATTACGGCTATTCGCAGGTTACGGGGGGAAATTGGGGCTTCCTTGATCTCCTTCTACCAAGTAGAGCTACTGCTCAGAAATTAAATAACATTCCACGGGACGGAGCGAAGAAATGAATAAAAGTATTCTTCCACCGTGGCTCGCCGCGATCGTGATAATTACTTATCGCGGCGCAAAGAATGGAAACGCGGCCAATAACCCGGTTCCACACTTCACAATTCCCGCCGATTATGTCGGGGCCTTCTTCGTATTCGGTGCGCTCTCTTTAATGAGTGGCGAGCTAGAAAAGGTCGCGCAAGTAACCGCGTGGGGCTTAGATGTAGCAATACTTCTGAATTTATGGAATCCAAACGGAACGGTTAAAAGCACGACCGCCCCCGTTAAAACCACCACTACCGCAAAGGCGGCGACCAAATGAGTAAATTCGTGGGCATTATCTCCCTTACGATCGGCGGAATTATTATCGCGGACATTCTTATACACCCCGCCGGTACTAAAGCCGCTTCGACTGGTATTACCAACATAAGCCGACCAGCTTTTAACGCCCTTCTTGGAATCCCTAGCTAATGCGCGTCGCTATTCGCACGTTACAGAATCCAAAGCGCGGGGCCGGTGCTTTTAACCCGACGCTTACTATCGGGGCCGCACCTGCCACGAACGGAAATAATTTAATTACTGGCGCACCCGGGACGGTTCGCGTTCGATCTCCCCGCCCTGCCGCTATGAATGACGGGTCTTGGGGTTCTCGTTATAACCAACCTTCGGACGTTTCGCCGAATTGGATACTTCCTTCAATTTATACATTCCACGCTAACGCCGGGGTTCACTTCCCCGGGAAAATTCTTTCCGATAATGTCATGCCGGAGCCCGCTATTAACCAAACTCGTAGCCCCGCACAAACCCAACACCGCTTTAGAATCGGTGGCCGCACAGTTACGGCGGCAATTCGTCCCTTTACTCAATGGCCGACTTATAACGGCAAAGAAAGCAGTTAAAAAATGGCTACGGCACCTAAACCCAAAGGAATTGGGGCAGGAATTAAATCTCTACCTAAGCCCGCTTTAATCGGAATTCCGGTCGCGGGTGCTTTAGCCTTTTATCTTTACAATAAGCGGAAGAACAGTACGGCCGCGGCTACCGCCGCTAGTGCGGCAAGCACCCCGGCAGTAGACACCACGGGAAGCACCGCTACGGATACAACCGGAAGTAGTAGCGCAGACACCGGCGGCGGTAGTGGTGCGATCGCAAGCGGTCAAGATTTCTCTTCGCAAATCCAAACTTTACAAGGTCAAGCTTCGACGGAAATAAGCGACCTCGACGCGCTAAAAACGGGGCAGACCCAAGCTTTAGCAACCGAAGAGAAAGACCTTTCGGTAGATAACAAAAACCTAACAACCTCAGCTAAAGATCTCGCAACGGATACGAACGATTATTCGGTAGATCGCCAAGACCTTGTAACCGATAACGCAGGAATCGCGGCCCCAATTAAGAGCGGCGGCTCTACTAGCGCACCAAAGAAGCCCGTAACCCCCGCTAAGAAGCTTCCTAAGCCACTACCTTCTAAGAAGGTAGTTCCCGCTAAAATCGCCCCGGTATCTCCTAAAAACGGAGTAAATTCGCGGGGGTATCAACCACCACGACCAGCGGCTACGGTTTCCGGCGGCCGCGCACCCGCCAAGCCAGTAGTTAAAACTCCGGCTAAGAAGAAGTAAGGGGAAATAATGTCTACTCTCAAAGATCGCATAGTATCGGCTATGAGCCTAGCGACGGGTACGCAACAACACACCCCCGACGAAGCTTTCTTCGCGGAAACTAACGCCCGCGGTCGTTGGCAAGCCGATTACGACGCAGGAGCGCAACAAATCGCTTATGCCCATAAACGCCACCCTGACGGAACGTGTGACACCGTAAAACTCGAAGCAACTTCTTATAACCAATGGCTAGAACAGGGCGGCCTCGGAGGTCGCGACGTCGCAGTAGGGAGAATCTAAAAATGCGTACACGCGTCCCACTAGCTCATAATTCCTCGACACTTCATTACTTTATTGCTAATCCGACAATGGTGCGCCCCGTCCCCCGCCGGTGGGATAAGCACACACAATTTAAGCAAACTTGGCCCAACATGGGCGGAATGAGAAGCCCCGGCACCGATTACCTTACTTACATCTCCGCCGACGGCCCGGTAGTTTATAGGCCGCAATAATGGCGGAGAATTCAGCCGACGACATAACGATAGTAATTCTTCTTATCGGAGAAGCGTCGGGAGTGTTCGCGGGTTTCTGTCCTTCATGGTTTACGGTGTCCTCGCCCTTCTTCCATGACCAAGACGCGAAAGCGGGTAACGTAAAACGAATTCGGTGGGGTGAGATCGCGGCGACTGCGATCGTTACTGCTACCGGGTGGGCGGTTACTCAGCGCACCGGTAAGAAGCTTCCACTCATGGCCGCCGTCGCTATCTGCGGGGTTTTCGTGGGCGGTTATGAATACATGATCGCGAACCCAAGTAAAGACGACGAAAAGGAACCGGGCGAAGGTTCGTGGTTAGTACGATCTAAAAAGGGCGATTAACAATGGCTACGGCAACCGCGAGTAAAAGCTCGATCTTCGTAAATAGCGTTCCCACTAATTTTCTATGGGCCACTCTTCTTCTTAAAAACATAGGCGCACCAGTAACCGCGAATAACATAAATAACATTCTTCGCTGGCAAGCGGCAGAGAACCCACCCGCAAGCTGGTATAACCGAAATAACCCGTTAAACGCCTCTCTAGGCACCGATAAGGCCGACGGGACGGGTGTTTATAGTGATCTCACCACCGCGGCTAAAAACACGGCGACCATGATCGTACAGGGCTATAAGGGCGGTGCTATCGGCGGCGGTATTTATACAGCTTTAATGAATAACGCGCCAACCGACGAATTTAGTATCCAAGTGGTTAATTCTAATTGGTCTAGTAATCATTACGGAGTAGCCGCCGCCGGTTCAGATCTTGCCGTACCGGGCCGCCAAGCTTCTTGGTTTACTTCAATACCAGTCCCCGGCGTAGTCGCCGCTTCTAATGCGGACGTAAACGAAGGAACCGCCCCCGCGGGAAGCGGTATCGCAAGCCCCGCCACAGTATCGGCAACCGCCGCGGCCAACGCGGGAGTTATCGGGTGCGAAAGTAAAAAGCCAGTATTTAAGACCGGCGGAGTGTTCGGCGTTGGTTCCCTTGAAATTTCGGCGTGTAATGTAAAAGCATGGGTCGGCGGACTTTCGATCTTCTTTGGCGGCGGCTTAATGCTCGGAGGCTTATTTATGCTTTCGAGTGCTTTCGCTAAATCTGCGGTCGGAAAGCAGATCGCACCGGTGGCGGGCATGATTAGCGGCGGAACGGGGAAGGTAGCTTCGGCCATTAGTTACGAAGGCCGCAACACTCGACAAGTAAGCCGACAAAATAAAAAGACCGCAAAGAATCGAGCCAAAAACGAATACGAATCTAACCGCGAATTTATTAAAGGCGAATAATGTCGGTCGAAGATTACAACGCCCTCGACGGCTTCGGCTTCGTTGATCTCTCGCAACCTCTCACCCCAACCGCTTCTAGTCCGGCGTGTACGGTCGCAGGTGGAAGTGTTATCGCGCAATTCCCGCCAGTCCCTTACGATTATTTTTGGAGCGTTGAACAGATCGCCGTAGCTTGTAATTCTTCAACTACTACGACCGCAAAGGTTTATCTTGATACCCCGGCGATAGATCTAAACGTAATCGCGGCAACTCTCGCGGGTAACTCAGACCAAGACGACGTAAACTCCCCAATTATTGTTCTACCTACGAAGTACCTTTATGTCGTGTGGACTAATTGCTCTCTAGGAGCCGTGGGTTCGGTTCGACTTCAACTTAAAGCTAAAGCTCTTACGCCACTTAAAAGGGGGCGTTAAATGCCATTTTCCCAGCCCTATGTTGCCAACCCTTATCCGTACGCCTATGCACAAACGCTAACTTCAGCAAACATTCTTTATGAGTTTGCAGAAAGTTTGGTTGCAGGTGTGTACACAATTTCTTGGTCAGGTGGTGGAACACTTACAATTTATTTCTACAATGGAACAACGCTTGTTGGAACCACAACTGGAACTTCTTCCATTACATTCAATCTTGCTGGTGCAGTTACAAATTACAAAATGTGGAACACAGTAGGAAACACTTCTGTTGTGATTTCACTTTCAGGTTTAGCACTCGCACCAGTAACTGGAACGGTTTATTCGTATTCAACTTCTCAAACCATCACACAAACTGGAAATGCCTGGGCAGTAATTGTTGGGGCTGGTGGTGGTGGTGCAGGTGGTCAAACTGGTGGTGGTGCTGGCGGTGGTGGTGGCGGTGGGTCAGGTTCAATTGTGAATGTAGGAGCATTGATTTTAACAGGTTCGCAAGTTCTCACAGTAGGAACAGCAGGAACAGGTGGTGGTGCAGGTGTTGCAGGTGGCATTGGTGGCACTACAACTTTTCTAAGTTTTTCAGCAGCAGGTGGTGGTGGTGGTGGTGCTGGTGGTGCTGCAGGAACAGCAGGTTCACCAAATGGTGGTGCAGGTGGTGCAGCACAAACAGCAGGTGTTGCAAGTTCAAGTTGTGCAACAGTTTCTTCACTTCCATTTTTTTTAGCAGGAACAACAGGTGGTGGTGGTGGTGGTGGAAATTCTATTGCAGGGCAAACAGTTGGTGGTGGTGGTGGTGGAAGTGGTGTGGGAAATGGTGGTGTAGGTGGAAGTGGTTCCACAGGTGGTCTTGGAACAGCAGGTTCGCCAGGAACAGGCATTGGTGGTGGTGGTGGTGGTGGTGGTGCTGGTGGTGCAGGTGGTGCAGCAGGTGGTGCTGGTGCACCTGGTGGGTTGGTTCTAATCATCTAAAAGCCACGCCGACATGCACGACACGCCCAAGCCCTGTCACCTTGACACCCCCCCCGCAGGTTCGGGAATTGGAACGAGTGGGGGTAGTCCCTCCTCAGTTGGAGGAAATGGCACCGGTTACGGCGCGGGCGGCGGCGGCTCGGGAGGAATCTCAGCCGCCGGCGGAAATGGAACTTCCGGAGTGCTTTATCTAGTCGTTTAAGACACGCGGGGGGGGTGAACCCTTGACACACCCCGCGGGAATCTGTAACTTAATCCTTGACCCGTGGAGCTAAAGAAGCTCCGCAAATTAAGGAGCGTTAAAAATGAACACCACCCAACCTCTAAAGCCAGTTTATCCCGCTATTTTTACGCGAATTATTCACTTGATCGCCGAAGAGCAGGGTAAGACATTCGAGCAGGTTAAAGCCGAAATTGAGGCTAAATAAATGTACATTCAACTAAGCGAAGCCGACTTCGAGGGACTATGGCAAAGTGCCGGCGAATGGAAGAAGAATCGTAACGCCCTTTTACCTCAATTAGAAGAAGGTCGCTTCCAAGCTTTACCCGGTGAAAGCGTTACTCTCAATAAATGGAAAATGGCTTACTGGTTCGAGTCGCTCACCGATCGAATTATCGCGAAGAATTTTCTAATCGCACAAGGTCATAAGTTCCAAGAAATCACAGACGAAAGAGAATTCGGTACTTGGGTTCTCTTAACCGATTATCGGGCCTTTAGAAAGGGCGAGTCATGGCTATAAGACACGAATTCCCTATCTCCCACGTTAAGACCGTGGAACCTATGGGAAAGTATCGCGAATTACTCAATAAGACCGCAAGACCTCACACGGTCGAACAGATCGACGGGGACACCCAAATAATTCGATTTATTAGCGTGAGGGACGTTAGACCTTCTCGCTTCGCTATTCGTCACGAAAGGGTTGGCTTCAATGGTTGAACAGTTAGCCCTAGACCTTAGCCCTAAAGCTAAGGGCCAACGCCGCGCACTCCAAGCCTTAGACCCTGCCTACCGAAAGAGATTTCGAGAAGCGGTCGAAAGCATTATCTCGCGGGGTGAACCTTTTATCGTAGACGACGTTATAGCGATTACTGGCCTACCTAACGCGGACGGTAAAAATAATTCCGTGGGCGGTTTAATGTCGCAACTAGCTCACGCCGGACTAATTAAGAAGGTCGGTTATAAGACCGCCACTCGCGAAGCTTCTCACGGTCGCGTTATCCACTTATGGGCCGGTGTTAATTATGGCGAGAAATAAACTCTCGGTACTCGAAAACCAAATAATAACGAGCCGCGAAAAGTTAAGGAGCCTAGATAAAATGAAAGATAACGAATTACGCAAGGCCCGAAGTTTAATCTTGAAAGCTAGTCGTGAAGGGTTTAGTAACACCGCGATTGGCACTCTTTACGGTACCAGCGCGACACGAATTAAAATTATGATCGCCCACGCTATAAGTGAGGAAGAATAAATGAAAATAACCATCGAGCGTAAACCTAAAAAAGAAATAAACACCTGTATAAATTCGTATGATTTTATGGGATTCAAGGGAATTGGTACATGGCAAAATTATTACGGAGTAAGTTTTCTAGGTTCTTTAAGAGATTACAAAAGAATAGGTAAAACCCAACGAGTTTCAGAATTTTATCCTCTTGATTTAACTCCTTTACTTATGGTCGCAAGTTATCAAATCACAGGTTTAACCGTAGATAGTTACAGATACATAAATGACGCAGATTAGAAACCTATTTCGCGCCTTCATTCTTGGAGTGCTTCTTATTCCGATCGTCATAATTTTATTAGCAATCTTCGGATTATGCTCTCTCTTTTTAATTATTGGTTTATTTCGATACGTTAAAAACGACATAGAAAAGGACGGGTTAAAAAATGACAAATAATGAAAAAAAAGTACAGCCTAAGCTCTATACCTACGATTACGACGGGGTGAAGGAGTGGGGTTTCTTCGAGTTAGGAAAGTTAAAAACTCTAGTTCACGCACAAGACGACGAATCTCTTAAAGTCTGCGATTTATACCGCTTGGACGTAAGACTTATCTCTAATTTCCAACCTGCCGAAATAGTGGGTTTTAAGATTGAAGAGATAGAAGTCACAAAAAATAAATACGGAAAATACACAAATGAGATTGACAAGATTTTAGAAAAAATTACAAAATTTTCTTTAGATGATAAAACTCGTTTAACCGCCGCCGAGGCCGCCGCCGCCTACGCCGACGCCGCCGACGCCGCCGCCTACGCCGACGCCGCCTACGCCGACGCCGCCGAGGCCGCCTACGCCGACGCCGCCGCCTACGCCGACGCCGCCGAGGCCGCCTACGCCGACGCCGCCGCCTACGCCGCCTACGCCGCCGCCTACGCCACCTACGCCGCCGCCTACGCCGCCGCCGCCTACGCCGCCGCCGCCTACGCCGACGCCTACTATAAGGATAATTGGTGGAAATTCCGCCGAGTATTTTGGTACGCCATTTTAGCTTGGTTGGCTAAGGACAAGATAACTCCCGCCCAATTCGATCTACTTATGACCGGCTGGAACGCTTATGTAAGGGGAGAAAATGCTTAACCCTCTTCATAGCGGATTCTTGATCGACCTCGCGTTAATCGTGGGAGTGATCGCGTGGGCGAGGACGCTTAAATGAGCTACGACGTAACGGGGCGGACTTTCAGCCAAAACATAACTTACAACGTTAGCCGCATCTGGAATTCAGTAGTTCCACTTTCGCTTTCGCAATTCGACGGATTAACCGCGAAGGAAACTCGAAAAATGATTGCGAAAGGATTGCGAAAATTAAAGAATAACCCCGAAGGTTTTAGGCACTTAGAACCTAGTAACGGGTGGGGTAGAACCGAGGAAGTTACAGAGTTACTTGAAAAAATGCTAATAGATAGTGTCCTACACCCCAAGAATAAGTGGGAGATTTCATAATGAGCGCGTTAGGTATTGCTCTCGTAATTGTCGCGATCTTTTTTATTATCTTAGGAGGCCGCCCTAATGGTTCACGATAGATTCTGCCCTTTAGCGGCCCGGGACTGGCGATCTTCTCGCGCTTTAGTCTGCCAATGTCCGCTAATAAAAGAAGTCCGAAACGGTATTCGTAAAGATCTTTTAACGATCGCGCAAGCTATGGAAGCTTGGGCCGCGGATAATTCAGCCGAAGGCATGGAAGAAAAAAATGTCCTCCACGTAGAATCGAAGGCTCTCACTTATCGGGAAGCGGCTAAAATCGCTCTAGGTAACTTTAGGCGAGTAGGTTTTAATAATGGCTAGAGCTCGTAATTGGAATTCTCTTACACCGGATTACCGCAAGCGATTAGAGCGAAGCGGATTAACTAAGTCAAAGTATGAAAGCGGGGCAGATCTTAGAGCCGCCCGCGGACACGCACCCCGGGGCAGTCAGAAACTCGATCGCGACCAGCTCGCACTCCTTAACCGGGCCATTCGTGCCGAAGCAACCCCGCAAGAGATCAACCGTTTAGAGAAGATTCTTCTCCGTCCTTCTTGGCTCCCCAATTCGGTAAAGGTAAGACCGGAAGTATTAGGGGCACTTAATAAATTACCTAACCCTAAGAATTGGAAGCACGTTTACATAGTTCCCGCCGAACGTGGGCCGTGGACTATGACCGTGTATACCAAGCGGGGTCTATACCCCAACACGATCGAAATTCCCGGCGGCGGCGGAGCCGAAGGCGAAGCACCCCGGGAAGTAATCGACGCAGTAAAAGCAATAAGTAAAAAGTTAGAGATCGAATACACCGACCAAGTAAAGCCCTCTAGCAAAGACGAATTTTGGTCGGTCATGGATACAGACGCAAAGACCCCTAAAAAATAAGGAGAATAAAAAAATGGCAGATAACAACGAACCACAATTAGGAATAGAAAAAGACGTGGCGGACTTTCTTTCGGGCTTGGCCCCAATGACCGAAGCCCTAGACGCTTTTCTAATTCGCTTCGAGCGAGTTGAAACCTTCTTTATCTATGGACAACTTGAACAGACCGCCCTCATGCTTCGCACGATCGCGGCACAGTTGGACGTCCTCATAGGAGCGGCTACACCAGCTAGTAAGATCGTGCTTCCATGACGGATAAACTTATCCATTCCCACGAAGGTAACTTCACTCATAGCCGCGAAGGAAAGATAATTCGCGGCTACTTCCACCGCACCGCAGTAAAAGGCGATACGGCACTAGGGGAGGGAAATTACTTCGCGAATAATTGTGTTAAAGCTTCTTTTTACAAAGTGATCGACCTTGAAGGAAACGTAATCGAATCACTACCGCCAACCGATACCGAATGGGCTACCGATAATTGGGCGGAAAACCTAGATAGCCTTTCCTATGAATTCACGGGTCTAAATGGAACACCATTAACCCCGGCACAAATTCACGCGGCGATAGCGGACATTAACGCAGACCCGGCCACCAAGACAATAGCTAAACACCGCTTATCTTTAGTCGAAATTAAGGGCGGCCAAGTATCGGGGTGGGCTAATCACAAAGACGTAACGGACGCTTACTCAATACCCGGCGGTCATACCGATGGAATTCTCGAAACCGAAATAACTGTAATTCTCGCGGGTTTGCGTTAGAATTTAGCCCTCGCAAGGATTCCCTCTCGAAAGGTAAACCATGAGTACAGACCAACCAGCACCAGCCGCCCCCGCTTCGGGACTACCAACTAACGGAACAGTTCTCGCGACTGCCCTAGCGGACGCTACGCCACAAATTAAGACCGCTTGGCTTGATCGTATCCCCGCCGGTTATCGTCACTTCTTGCTATTGGTTATCTCTATGGGATTGGCCGACGGAGCGCATTACATTAACTCGATTCATCTCACCACGGCACAAGCTACCGCGGCGGGCTTGGGCCTTACCTTCGCAACGGAATACTTTACCCCGCTAACGCGTCAATTCGGCGTAGGTAAGTAATAGTTAAAGAATGATCGTTCAACTAACCTCCGCAGACGTAGAAGCGACAGCGGGGGCTTTAACGGCCGTCGCGGTCGCTTCGGCCGCGGTCATTCGTTGGGCGAGAACACCAACTAAGGAACGGCTTATAAAAGTCGAAAACCAAGTAAGTGAGATTTACGGATTTTTAATTAAACACACAGATTAAAAGCACCAAAGAAATAAAGTAACAAAGCAACCCCCCACCTAAATAGAAAGTAGCAAAAAAATGACAACAAGAGCTAAATTCGTAGTAACAGAAAAGACAGACACCTTAACAAATGGTTCACAAATTAAGCTAATGGCAGTTACAGAAGGCTCGCCGGAAGATAAAGATTTTTTTAAGTGGACTCCTTCCGGCCAAATCACTCTAGGAACCGTGAATGAACCGGCGGCGGCGGAGTTTATTTTAGGTAAGAAGTATTACGTAGATTTTAAGTTGGCCGAATCGGTATAAAGTTACGATTTCTTAAAAAGTGATAATCGAACCCTTAGGTAAATCTCGTTTTAAGTCGGTGGTTTTACTGGTTCCAAAGTGGAGAAGCTTAACCGCGTATACCCCGTTCGGAGTTAAAACGGCTTCGGGCGTTAAAGCTTGTCTAAAGCTTCTTGAAGATCTCGAAATGAATAACCTTTACGTTAGCCACTCTCTTCGAGAATTACTTAATGCCACCGGTGCGAATAATTGGGAAGCCTCATTATGGAAAGGCCACGTAACCACTCTTAGACTTGACGGGACGAAGGTTCGAGTTCACTCACTCCGCCGACTTCTTGACGAAATCGAAAGCGACGAAGATAAGTACAAAGCACTTACCGAATTAACCCAATGGTTAGAAGTTCGAGGAGTAGCCCCCGCTTCTATTTCGGGCATGGCTTGGAGCTTATGGCGATCTACTTTAACCGCACCGGTAGAAATGGGATTTACCTCAAAGGTCGGTCGATCAGCTCTTTACGGAGGCCGCCAAGAAGCCGTAATTTCCGCCGACTTATCCGACATGGTGGCCGTAGACATGAGTTCGGCTTATCCCTATGAAATGGCGAATAGACCTTATGCCGGGACACTTCGAGAGGTCGCAAAGTCCACAATTTTAGACCCTAATTCTTCGGGTATCGCTTACGCCACGGTTTACGTTCCCGACGAATTACCTCACGCACCCCTACCCGTTCGTTTAGGTAATGACTCTATTTACTGGCCCAAAGGAAAGATCGAAGGTTCGTGGACTTGGCAAGAATTAGCCGCCGCCGAATCGCTAGGGTGCCAAGTCGAAATAACCCGGTGCTTCGCTCCACTAGTTGAAATCTCGCCCTTTAAGGACTGGTGGGCGATCGTGAGGGACGGCAGGGCTTCCATGTCACCGGGAGGGGCGAAGCTGGTTAAAGCTCTCTCTAATTCGTTATGGGGGCTTTTCGCTATGACTGGCGATAATTCGGGGACTCTTCGCTGGTCGGACGATTCGGGTACTAATGCCGTTAGCGTCGATTCCAAGAAGAAAAAGCTTCCACAGTCCAACGCCGCACACATAGCCGCCGAAACCACCTCCCGCGTCCGCTCCCGTATGCTTTTAGAAGGCTTATACGGCGGGGAGAACCTCGAACCTAATCACCCCGCACACATAGACACCGACGGCGTAATAATCCCTCGTAAGGCCCTTTCCCGCTTCTCTAAGTACATGATTGGCAACCAGCCCGGCCAATGGCGGGTAAAGCAAGAAATCGACCGCTTAGAAGTCCGTGGCCCTCAGCTCTACCGCTACACCTGCTCTAGCGACTGCTCTCACGGTTGGCATTATGTCGCTTCGGGCATGACCACCCGGCAAGCGGAAGCCTTCTTCGATCGTCCGGACAACCGCTTAAAGATCTCGATAAACTCGAACCAGCCACAGACCGACCACCAAATAGAGAAAGAGTTACTAAAACTTTCTTAGTCGGTACCGAGGGGTGAAGCCTTGACAGTCACGGTGACACCCCTTGACCCCTCTTAAACCATTATTAACCGCCCCTTTCGGCTTAGGGGGTGTCACGTGTACTCGTACCCGTGTCACGGGTTCACAGCCCGCGGAACTGACACCATGACACCCCCCACCTTCTAAACCCAGTAAATAACGCCTATTTCAGACCCCCGACGGTACCGAGCCAAACGACCACCCAT
>Ga0208875_1000298_pt1 | contig 17784 bp, 32 predicted proteins | sample CryBogCBH25Aug08_FD_184612 | JGI IMG/M metagenome (GOLD analysis project Ga0208875, IMG submission 184612) | Freshwater microbial communities from Crystal Bog, Wisconsin, USA - CBH25Aug08 (SPAdes) (version 2) | ecosystem: Environmental > Aquatic > Freshwater > Lake | place: Crystal Bog...
GAACTCAGGCCAAAGGCTCTCGCCATCATCTTTAATAGCAGGAAACTCAATAACTTCCCAAGGGTCAACCTCGTCGTTATTCTCTAGCTGTTTTATGATCTGTCCGGTTAAGTCAAGTTTAGACCACCGCGTCATCACAACAATGATCGCACCACCCGGCATAAGGCGCTGAAGAGGCCCAGACTGGAACCACTCCCAAGCAGGAAGAAAAACGTCTGGTCGTCCTGTTTTGGCGTCTTGTTCAGAATGTGGATCGTCAATAATGAACAAATCAGCGCCCCTACCAGCGAGAGCACCTCCAACACCAATAGCAAAGTATTCACCATTAAAATTTGTTCCCCAACGCGAAGCCGATTTACTGTCAGCTTGTAATTCTACCTGCGGAAATATTGTTTTATAGTTGTCTGAACCAACAAGGTTCCTAACACGACGTCCAAAGTTAACAGCCAAATCCGCTGTGTGAGACGCCATGATGATTTTTTTCTGAGGATACTTACCCAAGAACCAGGCAGGAGCGAGATAGGATATAAGTTCTGACTTACCATGACGCGGAGCGATATTAACAATGACTCGTTTTTTCTTACCGTTAGCAATATCTTCAAAAATTTGAGCCAGTTTAAGATGGTGCGGTCCGACTTTATAGCCCGGGTATACGTGTTTAACAAAGTCCAAAAAGGATACTTTGCCTCGTTCTTGGGTGAGAAATTCGTCATATTTTTCTAATAAATCCTTAGTTTTTCGCTTAATTTGCTCTGGAGTTTTGGGGTTTTGGACCAATAATCGCAGCTTAAATAGCTGTTCCTGAGACAATTTATGCATCTTTTTCGTCTTTTTCTGTGATGTTTTTAGCTTCTACATCAATATATTTACCCTCAACATCATCTAAAAGGGTCAATAACTCAGCCTCAACCTCTTCCATAGACTGGATTTTGACTGTAACTTCGCTTCTTTTCTTGAATGCGTCGACTCCATCAACCTCACCAAGCACCCGCAGAGCTGCAACTTTGGTCTTTACATCCTTGGCAGCTTCTACAGAATGCACTAAGTTGTTGACTACATAGGTTTTTAGGTCGGATAACTCATCTACGATGCTCACATTCATCTGGGCTACCATGCCAGCTAACATAGCAAGAGTCTCGTTGGGGTACTGATTAAACTCTGGGCGGAACTTGGGGTCACTTGCCATCTGCACGGCTAGCTTTTTAGCGTCTTCTACATTACCTTTGTTGGGTGAGATGGGTTGTCCGCTTAGTTCAGACATTAAAGCCACTACGTTTGCCCGCATGTTTAACTCTTCTTGGGGCGTGAGTTCAGGAAATGCTTCAGTAGCATTTTTTGGTAGGGGGATGTTGCTTTCGATTTCTGGAATATACGCGTCCATGCGCGAAGTATATAAGGGTTTTAACTATGTGTAAAGAGTTTCTTTACAGAAAAAGAATGGGGCGACGGCTAAAAATGCGCATCTTTAATTCTACGGAAACCCCTAAAAACACACCCTCACGTGTATGAGTAATATGTTACACCTTTTTCTTTTTACGCCGAACCTTTTTCTTTTCTTGCCGCTCTTCGTGGTGATGAATACGATGGCAATTAGCGCATAGGGGTATACACTTTTTAATTTCTTCTTTAGCTTTTTTGTAATTACCTAATTGAGCTAGGCGGTTTACTGAGTGGTAATCTGTTCTATCTACGTGGTGAAAGTCTAGTGCTGCTGGATGAGAGAACCCACACATCGTACATTTAAATGTACTCTTAAATGCATGCCACTCTTCACGCTTGTTGCGTTTTAATTTAGCCGCCCTAGCTTTTACTTCTACTTGATTAGCTAGGTAATGCTTACGGCTGTACTCCTTGTGTTTGTTTTTTCTTACGTTCGCGTCTTTGTACGGCATCGGGATGAACCTTATATCTCCAGTAGATAGCGTTCTTAAAAGACCACTTGTTGGCAGGAGTATATATCCTAAATCCACAAGATATCAAAGAGTTTGATGATGCAGGGTTATTTGTTGTATCAGTGATGAGCCAATTCCAACCTAACTTCTTAGCTTGTGCTTGTCGTACTTTGATTAATCTTTTTTGTAATCCTTTGCCTGTGTACTCATACATCACGCCTGCTCTACATAAGTAACCTGTATCGTTCCAAGCAATCGACCGAACAAGTCCAGCAAATCCCACGGGCTTGCCATCCTCTGTATATACGATCCACCAATGCCCACGATCTGGTTTGTAGATAGAGTCGCTCGGCAGGATTTTCTTTTGTAAGTAGCATAGCATCGTAACGTTAGCAGGTTCGCGTAGATCAACTTTTCGGACAAAGAACTTCATAGCAACTCCTAAGAATTTTTAAATATTATCCCCCATATATGACAGTTTTGGGTCCCCTTGACGGGGGGTGTTTCTGTATAAATGTAAAGTTATAGACCTGCGCATTTTAGGTCAGGGGTGTGGCACTTTTTATTTTTAAATTCAATAAGTTAGGTCAATAATGGAGTCGTCTGAGTTTGAGAAATCGGCAATAAGTAAGAGGTATGAGTTTGGAAATTTAGTGGAGTTATTTGTGTAGATCAAAGGGTATAGGGCACGGATGGAACCATTCTAGGATTTAGGGGGGTGGGGGGTCGGGATTGGGGGCGGGAAACTTGACATATGGCGTAGTATGGCGTAGAACTGTAATCACTGACAGATTGGTCAGGTTAACTAAAGGAGAAGGTAATGTTTAAACTATTCTATACAACCAACATGAAGCAAGTAGATACAGGTGATGTAGTCCACTTCGCTAACAGAGCTTGGACAGTAGAGAGCATAGATGAATCAGCCAAGTATTTAGAGACCAGGGTTTGGGTTAGGTCGATGGATGAACAACACCTATGCATCAGCGCATCACCTAATGATTTCGGTGCGCGATTCATTCTAACTAAGTAAACCAACGGGGGGCGCAAGCCCCCCACAACCAAAGGAGAAGTAAATGAAAACCAAACCATTCACCAATATGTTCGGTCGTGAAGTTCAGGTAACACGGAACGAATACGCAAAGCGTTGGCAGGATAAGCTGTTCGATCTAGGTAATCTGTTCATGGGTTCTGAGCATGAGCAAGAGTTTATATCAATGCTTCACCACACATATGAGCTAGCAAGTAAGAAGTGGGAAGCTCAGTAACACTCGGTCCCTGCGAAAGCAGGGATTGAAACCAGTTACTTGTTGTCGGGCGTGTCTATGCGAGTGCGTTATTTAGTGTGCCATTCTTGCGTGGAAACTTGACTAATGAGCTTGTGTCGCGTAGAACTGTAATCAGCCAAGCAATTCCGCTTGGTTTATGTAGTATTTCATTTTATGAAAGGTAATACAAAATGGCTAAAAACCAAAACCTAGCAGTAGATTTAATCGCCTCCCTCAAAGACGGAGCTTACAAGCAAGCCTCTGCCAATGATCGCATTGTATCGGTTGCGAAGTATGTAATCGAGAAGGTCAAGGGCTTTCCTGAGGCTTTGCCTGATGAGGCTAAGGCTGAGTTAGTCGAGGGTTATCGTCTACGCTTTAATGAGAATAACCCTGCTATTCAGTATGTCATTGTTAATGACCACTACTTACTAGCCAGCGACTGCCCTGATGTAAAAGAGGGGTTTGTTAGTATCGGGGTAGATTATGCCTACTCATTCAGCCAACAGCAGTTTGGCAAGCTCAAGAATGAGAACCCCTACTTGTATGACATTATCAAGCCTTTGCGTGATAAATGCTCTACCTATTGCAGTAATCGTATCAACGACCTAAAGCGTCAAGCTCGGGCTTTGCTCAAGACTGATACTAAGGGTAATCGTGGTGCAACTCTTGATTTTGGACAACGCTTAGTCAAGGTCTTTGATGACCTAGAGGCTAAATGCAAGGTCGCTAAAGAAAGAGGTGATACAACGGCTGATCTAGTCAAGTATCGCAAAGCAGTCGAGGCTTTTAACAAGGCTTGGGCTTAAGTAGTATCGAGGGACAGGGCTTCGGCTCTGTCCCTTTTTTTGTGCCTTGAAAATGAAACCAGTTACTTGTTGTCGCGTGCGTGAGTGCGTGTGTTAAATATCTCATAGCCCATATGCCAGCGCAAGGTCATTGATTAGTGTTCCACGGGATAGTGGAATCTGCCCTGTATCATTTAGAATTCTAAGAACTGATGCGACAACATCAGCCAACGCTAAGTTATTACAAAAAATTCCAAGTTTAGAGTCGGGGGTTCTGAGTTCCGCAGAAAAATTCCAAGTGGTTTGGAATTTAATTTGTTTTATAAATCATAGACTTACACAGGAAATTCCAAAATTCCAAGTTTTTTAGAAATAGGCTAGGGGGTAAAGAGTTATTTTAGAAAAGTTGTGTCAGCAAGAAGTCTTTTTTCCCGATGTATTTTAGTAAAGCAGAAAACACTCGCAAGGTATTGTTACCTCAAAAAAACTTGGAATTTTGGAATTTTTCTTATTCTTCTTCTTTTTTATTTTAATAAATAATATATATAACAAGGACTTATAGCATTTTTTACCCCGAAAATTAAATTCCAAAACCATTTTTAAACTTGGAATTTTTCTTGGAATTTTTTACAAACTTGGAATTTTTTGGTCTACCCTCGCCTAAAAAAGTTATCCACGAAGATTGTGTTAAAGGTAAAGTTATACTATAATTATAGTGTTGGTTGGCGAGAAAATAAGACGGCAACATAGTCCCCTCACCCACCAGCATTACTTAGTGTTCCACGATGTAGTGGAATTTGATTGTAGTTTTTATCGGAGATTGGTATGAATACTTATCTGATTCACTTTGATGGTAAGCAGTATGAAGTAGTTGGGAAAGATGTTTATAGCACTAAGGTGGCTTTCGTTAATAAGTTCAATATCCCAAAGCGTAAGCAGTCGTTAGTATCAATTAACCTTCACAAGAAGGCAGACCAAGTAGTAGTTCATTCAACCGCATCACTATAAGGAGTAAAACATGGGCAAACTTAAAAACCTAATTATCCAAAACGAGGAAGCGTTCAACCGCATTTTCAAAGCAAAGCAACAAATCACCGACCCACGAGATAGTGGACTCGAACCTACTGATGAAGACTTAGCTAGATACGAAGCTGAGTTTGCTGATTGGTTGGATATGTATGAGAAGTCTTTTGGTGACGAGAAGGGATACCTACCATGATTGATGAAACTTTTACACCACAATGTAAGCTATGCGGTGATGTATATGACTCGAAGCGCTTAGCGTTGGGCTATGCGGTGTGCTGTGAGTGTGGCGACGAGATTGCTCACAAGCTAAACACCAAGCGGACTATCGCACCACTTCACAAGTCTAACTACATACTCGTGACTAACCTTGACGACTTGAAAGGTCTTAACAACAAAGGGGGTATCGTGAAATGAATGAGCTAATGAAAAGGCGCATGGAGTTTTCCAAGCTATACCAAGAGAACCAAGCTAATCAGAAAGTGTTTGATTGGATGGTTGAAAGTCTAACTAACAATGCGCTGGCAAAAGAAACCACCAAGAAGTTGGGCGCATATAACAGGAGAGAATATCGTGGGTTATAGGTCTAGTGTTGCATACACAATTAGATTCACACCCGATAGCGGTGATATGACGCAAGAGAAATTAAAAGGTGCGTTCGCAGTCTTTCTCGAAGAAGCTACGGCTAATGAAGATACTAAGCTATGTTTTACCCAAGAAGAAGCTAGAGAGTTCATAAGAATAGACAGGGAAGGATGCGCCATCAATTTCTTTGCTAGTGATGTGAAGTGGTATGAAGACTATACCGATGTGAAGTGCCATATAGCTTTACTTGAAATGGTAGAAGATTGGTTAGCTGAAGATAACCCTCACTCAAAGTATCTAGGTTATATCTTTGTGCGTATCGGTGAAAGTCCTGACGACATTATTGAAGAATGTGGTGGTAATTACGACTGGGACTGGCTAAGTGTGTCTCGCTCGATTAACTGTGACTGGTTCAATTAAAAATCTCATGTATCACTCTTGTGTTATATGTAAAGTTGTAGTATTCTTATAGAATGGAGAAAGGAGAAGTATATGCACTGGTTCAAGTTGGTATGTATTTTGATTTGGTTGTATTTAGTAATCCACTTAGTAGTGGACTTTAATTTAATTAAGTAAAGGAGAAGTTGTTATGAATGAACTAAAAATGCCTGAGCATTTAATCTCATTGGCGAGTAGTGCGGTGTTAATCAGCGTAGATATTTCTGTGTGGTCAGCAACGAAACAGGACAGAGGTATCAGCGATGAAGTTACTACGGCAAAGAACGCTGATAAAAGCGCGGGTCGGTATGTTAAGAATCTATTAGCTAATCACCCCTCGCATAAGGCAGTCGTGAACTATCGTCAAACCATCTATAACTGGCTTCAGCGTAGGACTTATCGGTGGAATCAAAGCCAGCAATTATTACCTAGTATTGATATGCCCAAGTTTAAGCAAGAGTATCACGAGCATCAAGTAGCGTTCCACGCATTAGTGGATTCGTTAATAGATAACTACGATTCAATCGTATCGGATATGGCTTTCAAACAAGGTGATATGTTTAACCGCAGCGACTATCCAACCAAAGAGCAAGTTGCATCTAAATTTAGTTTAAATCTGTATGTATCAGAAGTCCCAACCAATGACTTTCGTTGTGGCATAGCCCAAGATATTGCAGAGGACTTGTTCAACAATCTATCTTCACAAACGAAAACAATCATAGACAACATAGCTAGTGACCAAGCGCAACGGCTTGTCGATGTAATGGAGTCCATTACTCATTGTTGTGGAGTTGACGAGATTGATTTGGAGAATGGAGAGGTGCGGACTAAGCGTCGCAAGATATACGACACGACGATACAGAAAGCATTAGAAATGTGCGAAAGTTTTAAGCGATTTAATCTTAAAAATGATTCAGGATTAGAGCAAGCTCGTGCGTCGCTAGAGAAAGTCTTGCGTGGTGTATCAGCAGAGGACATTCGTGATTCAGATGCAGTCCGTCATCATGTCAAAGAAGGTATTGATGACATTCTTAGTAAGTTCGGTAGTTTCAGTTCCATTGTCTAGTGGATTCATAAGTAGTGCATGCACTAATAGACCAAGAGTGCATTTTTCAGTAGTTTATATTTTTAACCAAAGGAGAAGTAAACATGGCATCAAAAATCAATATGGTTCAAACAGTATCTATCAAGGAATTGCGTAAAACCATTCCGCTAATCGGTGCGCAACGGGAAAAAGACCAATACATCACACCAATCATACAGAGTGAACCTGGTTGTGGTAAGACCTCTCTCTTATCTATGATGCGTGAGGATTTGGGCGAAGGCTATGACTATATCTATGTGGACTGTCCCGTAAAAGATATGTCCGACATCGGTATGACTATTCCCAACCATGCAACCAAGACTCTCGAATACTATGTGAGTTCCCTATTCAAACTAGATAGTCCGAAACCTAAAGTCATTCTGCTCGACGAGTTCATGAAGTCACCCAAGTTATTGCAAGTAATCTTTACTCGCTTGATGTTGGAAAGAATGGTAGGTGATGTTCCACTACCTAGTGGGTCGATAGTTTTCGGCACAAGTAACAATGCGTCAGACGGCGTTGGTGATACGATGCTTGCTCATGCTGGTAATCGTGTGTGCATTATGCGTATGGCAAAACCAACACCGAACGAATGGTTGGAGTGGGCATCAGCTAATGGTATCTCTCGTGTTGTTCGTGCGTTCGTGGCATTGTTCCCTCGCACCCTCGCTTCATATACTGAGGGCAACCAAGAGGACAACCCATATATCTTTAAACCAAGCATGACTAGTTTATCTTTCTGCTCACCTCGTTCGCTTGCCAAGTGTGATGTCATTGTTAAGAATCGGGACATACTAGGTGAGAACGCTACGGCGGTGGCATTGGCTGGCACGATCGGTGCTAGTGCGTCTGCGGATATGAGTGCGTTCCTATCGCTAGAGAAAACCCTTCTTGATGTGAAAGACATTATCAAATCACCAGATAGCATTAAAGTTCCCGAAGAAGTATCAGCACAGTTAATGATTATGTTCCAAGCAGTCGATGTTCTAGAAACGCAAGACGAGTTGACTAAGTTCATGTCATTCGTCAATAAGATTCCTAGTTCAGAAGTTCAATCAGTATTCTTTACCATGATGATGCGTAATAGTAAGTCCATCAAACTTGCTCGCAATAATATGCAGATTGCAGAGTGGGCTAAGAATAATCACGAGTTGTTTTAATTAACCAAAGGAGAAGTGCATGACATTAGAAATAACTTATAGCGAAATGTTTTTAATTATGTGGGCGGTGGGTATGACCCTCATGTATTTAATTACTAGGTCTAATGCGGAAGACTTTAGAAAGCACACCCTCGCCAAGCTGATGCAAGTATATAAAGGTGAAGCGAGGATTGTCTTTGAAGAAACCGACGAAGGCTACCATATATCAATCGTAAACAAGGAGTAATAAATGATTGCAAATAACAGACAGGAAGTCCGCTTAAAGAAAGCGCATATTGCCCTGATGAAACACCCTGAGACTGCGTTGTATTCGGGAGTGATGCTCATGGGTAAGTCAGAGGTAAGCGACGAGATGTTTACAGCATATACAGATGGTGTGAATAAAAGATACTCTAAGCCATTCCTCGAGACAATCAGTAGTGAATCTAAGTTGCGTGGCTTAGTGTTGCATGAGAATCTTCATGTGGCATTAAAGCAAATCCCTCGTGGTAAGGATATGTTCAAGGAAGATTCTAAGATTGCAAACATGGCGGCGGATTTTGTAGTCAATGACATTATCGCTAACATCAAAGGAACAGTAAGCGGTGGAAATGAATCTATCGTGACCTTGCCCGAAGGTGCGTTGTATGACCCTTTCTTTCATAACTGGAATATGCGTGAGATATATAACCATATCCGTAAAGAGAATCCTCAACGACAAAAACAATCAGGTGGCTCATCAGATGAATCTAACAGTCCATCAGAGAGTGGAACGCAAGGTAGCGGTGGTGATAACAAGATCAAAGCTAACGGCAAAGAGTATGACATGGGCGGTAGCGGATTCGATGAGCATGATTGGGAAAGCTATATCGAAGGACTATCAGACGAAGAACGCAAAGACTTGGGTGACAAGATAGACAGAGCGTTGCGTGAAGGTGGTATGTTGGCTGGTCGCATGGGCGGTAAGATGCCACGAGCAATCGGTGAACTACTCGAACCCAAGATTGACTGGCGGGAAGCGTTGCGTGACTTTGTAGCATCGAGCATGAAAGGCAAAGATGAATTTACTTGGCGACGCATGAACAAGCGACACATGGCTAATGACATCTATATGCCAAGCATGGAGAATGAAACTATCGGCGAGGTCATCGTAGCTATTGATACATCGGGGTCGATTGGTGGCAAAGAACTTACAGAGTTTGCAACAGAACTGGCTTCAATCTGTGACCTAGTGTCGCCTGATGTGGTAAGAATTATATGGTGGGATGCTGATGTGCATGGTGAGCAAGTATTCAAACCTGACCAATATCAGAACATCGCATCGCTATTGAAACCATTAGGTGGTGGTGGCACTGAGGTCTCATGTGTAAGCAAGTATATCAATGAGAAGAAACTTAGTGCAGAAGCAGTCATTGTGTTTACCGACGGCTATGTTGAAAATAATATCGAGTGGAATATCACTCCACCTACCCTGTGGATGATTACTCAGAATCGAAGTCTTGATGTGCCTGTCGGTAAGAAGGTTATGTTCGGAGATAACTAATGGGTGACGGCGGACTAGCTAGAATCAGAAACGACTTAGTAAATGAACTAATAAAACATTATGGGAAAGGAGCGTATACATGTGCAGTAGAAAGAATGTCTGCCTATGAGGGCGATGAACTCATGATAGATATGTGGCGAAAAGTAGTAGAAGAAATTGATGAACATTTTAAACAAGGAGAAGTGCAATGAAAGCATTAGAATGGGATAGACTTACTAACATCAGTAAGACAGTAAAGCCTTATCGTGGGACTACAAATCGTTTTCCTATCGACAAGAGAACTCACAATACAAAGTGTTTCTATGTTGAAGAACGCAACGGCGAGCAAGTGTATGTGATTACCTACGGCTTTAGACACAACGAGCATTACCATACGAAAGCAGAGTATGAAGCAAACCCATCTAGGATTCATCACAGACAATGGGAAGAAGACGAATCTAAAATGTATGTAAGCTATACACCTGTGCCTAGAGAGTTAGGCATCGTGCGTTCCGACAATACCTTTGAGTTTACTGCGCCTTACTATGGGCAAGGAGACAATCAGATCATGAGTATGTGGAGTCGTGGTTACTTTTCTAGGAGTTCACGACATGGTGGAATGGTATATGGCGAAAGAGGTAGTCTTTTTCATCCGATCTTTAAAGGTATGCGATTAAACTGCAACACCATGATGCCAGCAGAAGGTAGCGAATACAAAGTTGTTGGTAAGCGAGTCAGTCGGAAAGATGCTAAAGAGTTTCTTAGCGGATACGATGATTTCTACAAGGTCAATGAGGTTATGTTCAAAGCGATGGAATATAAAAACTTTATGGATACTGTCGCCGATGTTGCTGAACAAGTTAATGCAAAATTTGACTCGTGGTGTTTAGATTCTGATGTAAGGAGAAACTTATACAAGTTCTTTGAAGATAACAAAGATACTGCGCCGTTGGATGCGTGTTGTGCGTTCGTTCTTGCTGATGATATACAGAATATGTATCGTCGTGTGCGAGAGCATGTAAAACAACAAGCAAGCTATCGCATGGAAGACTTAGAGTTGCAGAATCTATTTGACAATGTCAAGCGTAGACTCAACAAAGAGTTGTATCGTAAGAATCCACAATGTATGAAACTAACAGAGTATACCCCCTATCAGTATTACGCACCTAGCGAGTGGGGTGTTGAAGTGTATGTTAATGGTAACGAAGTTGAACAATACTAAGGAGAAGTAAATGAGCTATATCGTAGATGGTTTTAAGACCGAAGAACTGGCTTCAAAAATAGATGCGTCACCATGTAAGAAACTAATACAAGAACTGAACTTCAAGTATGGACTCAAGGTGATTGACTCTAGACCACTTCAAAACTGGGGTGCGGATAATGTAGAGTTTTATTTAACCGAATCGACTGGTGCTTTTGTTGCTGGTCGTGTGTGGACATACAAGGAAAATGGAAACATTATCTATAACTTTCGCACACCATTCTACCGAAAGGACAGAGGGTCGGACAATGCAGATAGAGAAACAATCCATAGCAAGAAACTTTCTACATTGATGGCTACATTAAAACGGCAAGATGTTGTTCCATCATTGGGTGGAATGTTAAAGAGTCGGCATCAAGATTCTTTTGAGAACGCAGTCAACAGTCTAGAATCTCATCATGGTAATACTTATAAGCGTGTCGAGTTAGAACCCGATGAACTTCATGCGTTGTTGCGTAAAGCCATCATAGGTGTAAATACTAGTAACCTAGATATAAATAAATGTAAAGAACTTCTTGACAAATACGATAAGATAGATAGAATCAAAGATGAAAGAGCTAAGGATGTTGAAAGATTTTTTGGCGGTGGCTTTCATGCGGTAGGCGCAGACAAGCTAGGTCATTTAGTCATCGGCACTCTAAAGCGTATTGACTCTAGTAAGTATGAAATTATCAATCCATTCAAGCGTGTAAAGGATTTATCAGAGCATGAGGAACTACAACCAATTATGTTAATGCAGAAAACAATCTTCCAAGATAGATATACCACAGGCGAGACAGGCAAGCTACATTCAAATTATGTGCCAGTATCTAATCAATATATGGCAGACCTTGATATTGCCTACTGTGCGGTTCGTGGTATTGATTACTTTGACCTTGCTTGGATTCTTGTCCCATGCTCGACAAACTAAGCCCAATCGTGCATCAATATAACTGGAACTTGTATCGTGTGCCTTTGCGTAAGGTAGGAAATAAATACACGATGTATGTGGCTGATGGATTTACTCGGGAATTTGATGAACATACATTACCCGATGAAGTCAAAACCAAGATGGCTATGATACTGTCTAGATATAAACAGATGCTACAAGATTACGAAGTAACTGAATTAGCTTTGCTTGCTACTTGTCACGACGAAGATATGCAAGAGATAGGGTGGCGGTCAAGTGACAGTTGGTTCGTCGTAGTATTGTCGTCTCAGTTGTTAATGAAACTAAAAGGAGAAGCGTAATGGCACAAACCCCCGAAGGGAAAGTGAAGGACAAGGTCAAGAAGATACTCAAAGAGCAGAACATATATTATGTGATGCCAGCGACAGGCGGTTATGGTAGTAGCGGTGCGCCTGATTTCCTAGTGTGTCATAAAGGAAAGTTTTTTGGCATAGAGTGCAAGGCGGGAGATAACCAACCGACTGCGTTGCAAACTGACAACATGAACTGGCTTGAAGATAACGGCGGAACCGCTATTGTCGTAAATGAGAATACAGTTATGCCTTACATGGAGTTGTATTTTAAATAAAGGAGAAGTGAAATGAGATTATATCCACGCAAGTATCAGGTAGTAGAACCAGTAGTAAAAGAACCTGAGAAACCAAAGCTAACCGATAAAGGTTCTAAGTTTGTTTGGACTAAAGGCGCTGATGTTATGAAGACTTTTAGACGACATGGATTTGTCCCGCCATCAGAGTATCGCAACGACTACTTGTTCAAAAAGAATCGAGAACTAACCAATGAATGAGAATGATTTACGAGATTGTTTTGCTATGTTTGCTATGGCGGGAATAGTTATGGATGGTAGTTTAAGTTCAATCGCTTACACAGAGAAAAAGGTATTAGTAGACGAGATTGCAAGACTAGCATACGCACAAGCAGACGCAATGCTCGAAGCAAGAAAACCACCCGACATGGGTATAACCGCAGTAAAACCTAAAAGGAGAAGTAAAGATGGCAAAGCAAGCTGACAATGTAAACAGTCCAGCACACTACACTACTGGTGGAATTGAAACCATAGACTTTATCGAAGCAAAGAACTTAGGTTATAACTTAGGTAATGTCGTCAAATATGTTTCTAGGGCACACTACAAAGGTAGAAAGATTGAAGACTTAAAGAAAGCTGAGTGGTATCTAAAGCGTGAGATTGCTGTGTTGGAAAAGCTATCATGAACAATGAACCAGTAGCGTATGTAACAGGGCTAAATAAATTTGACTCAAAAATGGTTGATACTGTTTTAAAAGTAGGTACACCACTCTACACCCATCCAGCAAGTTTAGTAGATTGGTCTTATCAACAGGGATATCAAGTAGGGAAAGAAACCCATCTAGCAAAGACACTAACAGATGAGGAAATAGCAAAATTAGCTGACGATATTCTTGGTTATCAGATTTACGGATACAAAGAAAGCGGAGTTTATGAATTTGCTAGAGCAATACTAAGAAAGGCAAGCGAATGAATGCAAAACAAGTGGCTGATGAGTTGGAAAACATTTATTGGATACAGGGCGATGGAAAAGGCAAACCATTTCAGCAGTATGCAGACTTTGTACGCCAGCAACAAGTTGAAATTGAGGCGTTGAAAGCAAAGACACTAACAGATGAAGAAATAGAGGAAGTGTTTAGAACTGTGGAGCAAGACTTTGCTTTAACAGAATCTAAAAAATCCGATGGTGGTTGGAGAAACTTTCCTGTTGAATTGGGCAGAGCAATACTAAGAAAGGCACAAGAGAAATGAAACACGAAACTTATGGCGAATACCAATTCAAGCTAGAAGAAGGTGTATATACCCTTGCAGAGTTAGAAAAATTGGTGGCAGACTTAAAAACAGCACAGGCAAGGATGTCTAATCATCTTATGCAATCTATGCAGTTAGTAAGAAAGGCACAAGAGAAATGATTGGATTACTAACCGCTTTCTTTTTATTTCATGGCGATGCCGAGTGGTACTGGTGGGCATTATGGTCTGTCTTAGCGTTGGCGAATGTGGTGAACTTTGTCCGTAATCATTAACCCTTAGGGAGTTAGGTTTATACTTGACTCCCTATTTTTGTAACTATACACCCTCTTATTTAATGAACATAATTACGCTGGACTTTGAAACTTATTACGCTCAAGACTATTCACTATCTAAGCTAACGACTGAGGAATACATCAGGGACAAACGATTTGAAGTAGTCGGTGTTGGTGTTAAGGTTGGCGATGGTGTGGCTGAATGGTTTTCTGGCTCACACCTCGAGGTTCAAAAATACCTATCCACGCTCCCGTGGAAAGATAGCGCATTACTTTGCCACAACACGATGTTCGATGGTGCAATCCTTGCTTGGCGCTTTGGCATAAAACCAGCGCTATACCTAGATACTCTTTGCATGGGTCGGGCTACCAATGGTGTCGATGTAGGTGGGTCATTGGCTTACCTCGCCGAGCGTTATAACTTGGGTAAAAAGGGAACTGAAGTCCTTGACGCAAAAGGCAAGAATATAACTGGTTTCACAAATAGCGACCTTGCCCAATACGGCGAATACTGTAAAAACGATGTAGAGCTAACTTTTAAGCTCTTCCAAGTATTGTCGAGCGCGTTTCCACCTGATGAGCTTTCTTTGATTGACATGACCTTACGCATGTTTATTAACCCGATCTTAGAGGTTGATGATGCGTTGCTCAATGAAAGGCTGGAAGAATTAAAGCATGAGAAATTACAGTTATTAGGGACACTTAAAGTTACCTTGCAATGTGAAAGCGAAGAAGAAGTTCGTAAGAAATTAGCAAGCAATAAACAATTCGCTGCGGTGTTGGAGAGCTTTGGTGTTGAAGTCCCAATGAAAGAAAGCAAGACCACTGGCAAACTGACTTTTGCACTGGCAAAAAATGATACGGGCTTTATGTCTTTACTCGAACACGAAGATCCAATAATTCAACAACTCGCTGCGGTGCGTTTGGGAACTAAGTCTACTATTGAGGAGAGTAGGATTGAACGATTCATTGATGTTGGAAGTAGAAACAAAGGAAGATTACCAATACCGCTCAAATATTACGGGGCGCACACGGGTCGTTGGGCGGGGTCGGACAAGGTTAACTTCCAAAATCTGCCGTCCCGCGACGCAAAGAAAAAGGCTCTTAAGAAAGCGTTGGTTGCCCCCGAGGGCTACGCGATTATCAACTGCGACTCGTCTCAGATTGAGGCAAGAGTTCTTGCTTGGCTTTCGGGTCAGACCGACTTGGTTCAAGACTTCAAACTGGGAAATGATGTTTACTCCACATTTGCGTCGAAAATATATGAGAGACCTATCACTAAAGAAAACCCTATTGAAAGGTTCGTGGGTAAAACCTGCATTCTCGGTCTTGGATATGGTACTGGCGGATTAAAGTTACAACACACGCTAAAGACTAGTCCGCCTGGGGCTGATTTGGAAATAGAAAAGTGTGAGCAAATAGTTAAACTATACAGAGATACCAACGACATGATTGTTAAGCTGTGGCGCGAAGGAGATAAAGCGTTAAAACAATTAGCCGATTGGCAACCCGAACAAAAACCTTTTTACTATGGTAAGCACAGATGCGTAAGGATTGTGCAAGAAGGTATTGAGCTACCTAACGGGTTATACATACGTTATCCTGAGTTACAGATCACTGATGAATCTAAAGGCGGATACCAATACAAATCACGAAAAGGCCCCGTGTCATTATGGGGCGGGTCAGTTGTGGAAAACGTAGTTCAAGCGTTGGCTAGGATTATTGTGGGTCAGCAGATGATTAAACTTACAGAGCGTTATAGACCAGTGCTAACTGTCCACGACGCTGCGGTGTGCGTAGTTCCCGAAGATGAGGTAGATGAGGCTTGTGCATGGATTGTCGAGGTCATGTCTACCCCACCAGACTGGGCTAAGGATTTACCCGTAGCTTGTGAAGCTCACTATGGACTTAATTACGGAGATATGGAAGAATGGAGAGCTAATGGGTAAGCATAAAAAGCCTAAAAATGCTAGTAAAAAACAACAGAAATGGCAAGCGAAAACTTTGTCAGAAATGTTTGATAATATAAGACGCGGTCAAGAATATGTGACTGTCGTTATGCAAAGAGATAGTTGGGAAACACTACAATGGGCTATTGCAGTTGCCCTAAGAGAAGAAGACAAATTTATTGAGGAAAATCAAGTGCCTAAGAAAATTATAGCCCCTGCGGTTAAAGATAAAAAGACTGGTGTTATCATAGAAGCTCCTTCAAAGAAGTGGGCGCATGACCAGCTAGAAGCCAAAGAACATATCAAAGACAAGAACGCAAAGCGGGGCTTTGTTACTAATGAGGATAAGTTTGTTAAGCGTAAAGAAGCCGCGAAGATTGCTAAAAAAGCTGGTCAAATAAAAGACAAAGATATCAAGAAGTTACATTCAAGCGACCTGCGTAAGGCTGGCGGATTAGCCAAGAAAAAGATTAAATGAAAGAGCCAATTCCTTTTTATGGCTTTTTAGATTTAGAAGAGCCAGTAGTTAAAATGACTCAGGAAGAAGTAGCTATTGTATTGGGGGTGAGCCGACAGACAGTTAATAATATTGAGAAAAACGCGTTCAAGAAGATTCGTAAAGAATTGTTTAAAAGAGGTATTGATAAGGAAGATATTCTATGATTGAGAAATTGCTAAAAGAAGAAATGAAAAAATATTACGAATGGCTTGAAAATTATTTAAAACAATGTAATATGTCAACATGAACTTTACTTGGTCGTTCTCCTCTCTAAAAGAATATGTTAATTGTCCTCGGCAATATCAGGAACTTAAGGTATTAAAGCGGTTTGAAAAGAAACAAACTGAGCAGATGCTATACGGGACTGTTGTCCATAAGGCATGCGAAGACTATGTTCGTGAGGGTAAACCCTTAGAGAAGAACTACCAAAGATTTAAACCCGTATTGGATGAATTAATTGCTATTAAAGGAACTAAATATCCTGAGCATGAAATGGCTTTGAAAGCAGATAAGTCGCCATGCGGGTTCACTGACAAAGATAGATGGGTTCGGGGTATCGTAGACTTGTTAATTGTAGATGGAGAGCAAGCGTATATTATTGACTACAAGACTGGTTCTAATCGTTATCCTGACCCCAAGCAGTTGAAGTTAATGGCATTGATGACTTTTGCCCACTTCCCCGAAGTGCAAAGAATTAAAGCTGGATTGTTATTTGTAATGCACGAAAGCTTTATGGATGAGGAATATTCTAGGCATCAGATTCCAAAGCTATGGAGTTACTTTAGTACAGACCTTGAAAGATTAAACATATCATACGAAAATAATATATGGAATCCAAACCCTACTCCTTTGTGTGGCTGGTGTCCAGTTAAGAGTTGTGAGTTTCATAAGGAAAGATAATGATTGAACCACTAGTAAAACCTACCCCTCTCGATAATGATGTTGCAGTCATGAAGATAGTTCAGTTGCTTGGGCAGTTAACCCCAAATGACATTAAGTATGTTCAACAAGTAGTATCGCAAGTTGCCAATGTGGTGGAGGCGTAATGGATATTCGAGTAAAAATTGTTAAGGAAAACAAAGATGGTTCTGCCGACGCTGAAGTTAAGTTTGATAAAGAAGGACTCGAAGTCCTTGTGCAGTGGGGGCTTGTTGCTATGCTTACCAAAGCAATTGATGCGTACAAGCCTAGACCCGAGGAAGCTAGCGCGCCTGTTATTAAACGGGCTAGAAAGAAAGTAAAATAATATGCCATATGTTAATAAACCTAGACCATATAAAAAAGAATATCAACAAGAGAAAGCTCGAGGTGAAGAACCTCGCCGTGCAGAACGCCAACG
>Ga0208875_1000317_pt1 | contig 17023 bp, 32 predicted proteins | sample CryBogCBH25Aug08_FD_184612 | JGI IMG/M metagenome (GOLD analysis project Ga0208875, IMG submission 184612) | Freshwater microbial communities from Crystal Bog, Wisconsin, USA - CBH25Aug08 (SPAdes) (version 2) | ecosystem: Environmental > Aquatic > Freshwater > Lake | place: Crystal Bog...
GCCATAGACATTTCAGCTGCGCGGTCGTTCATATCAGCGGCTGCTTGTTCTGCAAGCTGCTCACGTACACGACCGGTTACATCAGTGGGCTTTGATTTAGCCATTATATTCTCCTAATTAGTATCTCGGTTTAAAAGCTTAGAGTACCTAACCCTAAGTAGTTCATCGCGGCCTTTAGGGTCTCGATATCATCCTTAGCAACGCCAAGGAGTTGGTTACAGCCTCTGCAAAGTAACCCCCTTATACATTTACCGCAAGAACTTATCTGCTTACTACAGCAGGTGTGGTCATGGTCAATGTGGGGCGAGGAAACCTCATCCCAGAACTTACCCTTGCATATGGCGCATTTGCCGTCCTGTAGTTCTAGTAAAGATTCAAACTGCTCTATAGTTATCCCATAGCGCTTAATGTTTTGCACTTTACCGTTTAAGCGTTCACACGTCCTACAATGTCTAGCAAACCTGCCATTAGGCTTCTTATATTTAATTGTATTTTCCTCATCATAGGCGTGGCCTTTAGCACAAGTAGTTTTGGCTAGGTTGTGCCCGCCTTGACCTACTCCTTTAAAGGGTTCTCGTCTGACTCGCATCCTGTCTCTGCGACAGGTTCTACAATGACGATTACCAACTTTGTCTATGTATAAGTTTTCTTCTGTGTACTTGTGTCCTTGCGGACATTGCTCTTTTTTATGAACTACTGTCATTGTGTAAGACCTCCTAGCAGGCTATTTACCTACTAGGAGAATCTTATCACAAATTAACTTAGTTCGTTTCGATTATTACTACGCTCTGATCAGTAATCAATCCCAAACCGAAGATTGAGTACCAAGCAAGTGCATGCTCACGACCGAAGTCAAGAATACCGCCATCGCGGAGTTCGACTGGGAGTGAGATAGCGTGACCGAATGCGTTATCACCGATCATGATAGCTGCATAACGATCTGATCCACCGTTACCTGTGAGAGTAGCAGGGGTTGTGTATCCTCCGCCAGGTGTGACAACTGGGTTAGCAACAGCTGTATCAGTTGTGTATGAAGAACCTGCGCCACCAACAACCTTAAGGACCTGGGTGGTTTCGATGAATACTACGTCGTAGAGACGACCGATTTCACCGAGCATGAAGTTACCTGGAGCTGCGTACTTAGTGACTTCGATGAACTCAGGGTTGTCACGAAGAGTACGGCTCTGGTGTGGGTGAACGAAGCAGACATAGGTCTCGCCCAACCGTGGGATGTTCTTTGTTGCCAAGGTCTCAACTGTGTCCTTGATAACGTGTGGTGTGAGGTAAGCAGCACCTGTCATTGCTGCGCGATTTGCAGCAAAGGTTCCATAACCGTACCAGTTGTTAACAGCTGATGAGACTGATGAGCGATCTTCACCGTAAAGGGTTGAAGAAGCTGCGTAGAGTGTGTCGCGTGAGAGCTGATCTAGGTAGATAGCCATGTTACGACCGAGAAGACGTGAGGCTGAAGCCATTACGTCATCGAATGAAGCGTTGAGCAAGAGCTCAGATACTGCAAGAGCATAACCATGCTCAGTTACAGTGATTGAGAACTGCTGTGCTGTGAGAGCGTTAGTCTGCATACGGACACCTTCAACAAGAGGTGAAGCGAATCCGAGGTTGTTGTAACGCATGAAGTTGATCTGTAGACCAGGTGCAACACCGAGTTCAGTCTTCTTGACTGCAAACTGCTCGAAGCGAAGGATAGGCATAGCCTGGAACAAGATTTCCTTGGACCAGATAGTCTGAATCGCCTGAGTGAGCTGGGTGTTGGTACCTGAGTACGCTGTAGGGGCTGCGGCAAGATTGCCTGTACCTGTGATACCTGATGCCATTTGGCTTTGACTCCTTGATAGTAGTTTTTAATAGATTAAGTGTTAGCCCAATATTCCGCTGGTCTTACCAAGAGCGCGATTGCTCAAGATCTGAGTGCGGACTTTTGCGTATTCATTCATCGGCATTGACGCAATATCTGCGGCAGTAAACTGACGTGGTTCCGAATTAGTTTCCAGTGGTCCAACGCCTGGCAAGGTTGCCCTTACGCCCGGCATATCTCTGCGCTGCTGCTGAATAGCAGACTGTGCAGATTCGAGAATACTGTTAGATCGCTCAACCAATCCTGCAATGCTCTCGTTGATCTCTTCCAAGGTATTGCCCTGGACGTAATCAATGAGTTGAGGGATGATATTGTCGCGGTTCTGTTCAACAGCTTGTTGACGGTATGCTTGCAGTTCTGCAAACTTTCTTTCCTGCTCCAGAAGAGCGAAGGCCGCTTCGCGTTCTTGACGCTCACGTGCCAACTGCTCTCGCAACTCATCAGCTGTAGCTTTTGCAAAGTCCTTGGCGTCCAAGTTTTCTTCAAGCTTAGCTTTTTCTTCAGCTGCTTTGGCTTCCGCCTCTGCTGCCTTGCGAGCTGCTTTTTCTTCCCGCTCCTTCTTGAGAAGTGAAACTTCTTCCTTCAATCGATCGATCTCTGGGTAAAGCTTTTCTTTCTCTTGTGAACGAACCTTTGCAAGATCCTCTTCGGTATAAAACTTCTGAGTAGGTTCGGTCTTTCCAGAGGTAACAGTAGGCGCGTCAACGCCCGACACATTTACTACTGGAGCGGTATTTGCTTCTGCTTCAAAAGCAGTAGCCATTTGTTCTGCAGTTTCTGACATGCGTTTATCCTTTTATCCTAGGGGTCGTTCTCCGATGTGGGGGCACAAATGACCTAACGTGGTATTACAGTATTTATTTTGACAATAGATGTCTTAATTGTCTGTATAAATCACTTTATTTTTGGTAACCGTCTGGGACTCTGCGCTGTGGCAATTGAGTACCGTAGGCTTCCGTTACTAGCCGAGTGCGTACCTTCTCATCACCCATTTGGGCGGCGATAGTTGCATCATCTAGTAATACTGGCTCTGTTGGGGCCGCAGGTGCTTCTGCGCTTGGAGCGCCTGGTGCAGAGGAACCACCAGGGCCTGTTTGTGCTGGCATTGACCCTGTAAGGGCCATGATGTCCTGCTCAATCTGTGTCTGGATAAGCTTGAGTGCTCCATCTGCCATAGCCTCGTCTTGAAGCTCTTGACGGATCTCTGAAAGCTTCTCAATAGGGAACTCTTCGCCCAGGATGCGCAATGCGCCTTCCTTAGACTCAAGACCAAGAGATAGCATTGACTGAACTTCATTGATAGCAATTAGCTTGTCAAGAGGCAATGGTTGTGGGAAGTGCACGTAGGATCGGAAAGTAATAGGGTCATTTACATCTAGCTTGGCGACCTGACCCTGCTTTAGCGGAACAGTGCTTGAGTTAGGATCCCAAGTAAAGGTCTCTGGCTCTTTAAGGGCAAGGTTAAGAAGGATAAGCTCATTTACGCGCTCAAGACCGTGTGCATACTGGACGATCTTCTGGTGATAACGGTTCATCAATGGCTGAAACTGAATAGAAAGAGCAACGCCAGAGGTGTTAGAGATAGGCTGAGCTTGACCAAGAGCGGTCTCAGGAACACCAATCATTTCGTGCATAGACTTCTTCATCATTGCTAGGAAGTCCATAGCGCCCTTTAGACCCTGTGCGCCACCTTCTAAGTTCTCTACTCGTGCGTCCTTTGGAAGGCCGCCCCATACTTTGTTAGCGCCTTTCTCAAGCTGAGAAGCTTTGGCGCCAATAATGACCGTAACCGGCGCAGCGTGATAATTAACAATGTCTGCAATATCAGTAGCAGTTTCATTGTAAGCACGATTAATATTGATAATGTCATTGCAATCAGAAAGGCCCCAAGGACTACCACTAATACGAACATTCGGGATATGAATAACTGGAATTGTGCCAAGCGGGTTAGGGCGCGAGTCAATGAGTTCGTCATTGATGTATTCCTCGATGATGTCATCTGTGAGGATTTCTGTGTACGTGAATACTTGGCGCGTACCTTCCAAGCTAGTACCCCAAAAACGGTACTTAAGCTTAAAACGGACAAGGCGTTCGCGGTCGTGTGGATGGAACTCGGGGAAAGCGAAACTAGAGTTAAGAGGCAAAATTCGTACACGACCAGGGTGCTTACGGCCAGCAGGATCCACATAAGGCTCTTCATAAGCCACTTTAATAAAGCAGTCACCTGACACCGTACCTTGCTGACCAATTTCCCAAAGGACTGTGGCCTTGTTGTTATCTACTTCCCAGACGCGCTCTAGTAGGTCTGGAACGATTGCTTCGGTTTCTTTAGGGCTGCGGAAGTTAACACCCTTACCAAAGGTAAAGTTAATGATGAAGTCGCTGAATGCGCGATAGTAGTTAAGAACCATCTGTGTCTCGCCTGTCTGACGGCGATAAGACCAGTGGTGACCAAGATACATAGCCCAGTTAAGTGAGTAGCGGTTTAGGCGCGGGCCGTGTACTTCAAACTCTTCATCCGCTAGTTCTACTAACCCAAGCGGAGAGATGGAGATGGTTAAGTCAGAGGAGGCTGCACGATAACTCGGTGGAGAGAAATCCATACCGCTCACTGCTCACCTCTTTCAACTTTAGACAATACTAACATAAATGTCGACTTATGTACAAAACGACACTCAGCGGAAACGTTCGCCTCTAATGAGGTTCTGGCCTACCGGCTTAGTTACTACCTTCTTTTGTTCTTTTTCTTTTTTATCCTGCGCTTCTTTAGCGTAATCGCGGAAGCGTGGATCTACGTCTTTCTCAGACGTTACAAACTTGCCACCCAGTTGAACGTAGCGGGAGTGAACCCAGTGGGCAGCTGCAGGAGAAGGGTATGTGCGGAACTTAGAGCGCGCTTGAGTAGTAAGCATGTTCCAAAGCTTTTGATTTGCAGGGATCTGCTTAGGACCCTTTTTTACTTCTTTACCTGTAATTAACGCCATTAATCATCCTTAGATAGTAACCAGCCCTGCCCCGTTAGTGAGGCAGGGATGACTTACTTATTTCTTAGTCGTGGACGACTGCAGGATTGCCAGCCTTCTGTGGACCACCGCTGCGGAATGCTTCCTCAATGCGGTTGTCACCGTGGTCTGCAAAACCACCAGCAGCAAATTCCTTAAGATGATCTGGAGCTTCTACCCATGCAGCAGAACCAACGTGAGCGCGCTCACGCATTGTCTCTTCTGGAAGCTTCTCAAATACATTCTGATTACGGTTTGGACGACCTGCTGCAGGAACGTATCCCTGCATAGCGCCCTTTGTGAATTCCTGTGGGACGTCTGTATCTGTTGCAATGCCTTCTTCAAAACGAAGTGGGCCGCGCTGACCAGGGGTTGCTGGTGAGACTTTGCGGTCGTAGACAGTGCCAGGACGTTCTGGGAACTTTGGATCTGGTGCAATTGCCATTATTTACTCCTATATTAGGTTGAGGACCTCAGTAAAAGTGTGCTACAGAAAGTAGCTACAGTCAGCCTAAAGTCTTATCTAAAAAACGGACTGGATGAAACTTCAATCTGTGGCATCGTCATTTCGATGGTTAAAGAACAGGCGATAGCCAACGAGTCTGCGTAGTCATCGTGCGCGTGGGCTTCGTCTGGCGCTTTAGCTAGAAAGTTAGGACCAGTAAACTTGGTCTCTAGGTCCTCTAACTGCTGACGGAATCGGCGGTAACTACGAAGCTTTCTTGTCTTAGCGTGGGCAGGCCAACTAATGAGCTCGCGGTCCATAAGCGCTTTTAAGTGCTTCCAGCGCTTAGATTGCTCAGGCTGGCTACTACCTACGGCAAATACCTCTGCCCTAGGAAGCAGGAGTTTTAGGCGCTGAGCAACCGCGTCACCAACACCATTAGCGTCTACGCCAACATACATAACGTTGTAGTTCTCTAAGAACTTTACGATCTGGAAGTACTGGTCTTCCCAGTCATCTCCTTGTAACTCCAACCAGTTAAGTACTCTGTGGTCAAAGTAGCCAAACTCATCTGGGCGATCCCAGTCAACCCAGACAACAGTTACTACTGTAGAGTCAATCTTACGGGCTGGGTCAATGCCAACAACTACTGGAGTTCTATGCCAAGCGCGCTGGATCTCCATAGAGGTATCGCCAAGCTTATCCATGGTGGTTGAGGTAACGAACATACCGCGCTCAAGAAGCCACTTACAGTTGTACGACATCTGGAACTCGTCTGAGTCTTCGCCAATGCGCAGCTTCTCACGCTTAATGTGCTTCTCATAGTTAGCGTTGACCTTAACCACATCTCGCCAAGTCCATTCAAAGTGGTTCTGGCGTTTGGTTCTACTGGTTTGCCTACGCTTGTTAAGCATGATGCTGTTGTAAAAATTGTTCTTGTGGGTAGTTGGGGTGCCAGTTTTAACCATAGTTCCTGCGTAGTACGCAAGCATAGGAGCAATTGACTTGGAGACTACAAAGTCATCAGCTTCTTGGCACTCATCAATAACAATAAGATGGAAGGACTTAGATTCAATCTTTGCGCGTGGGTTAGCGGTCATCATCATTAGAGATGAGCCAGAGTTCTTTAATTTAATCTGGCGGGTAACGCCTGCCACACGGCCTACGCTGTCATCAATCTCAGGATCACCTAGGATCTCTAAAGCTCGCTCAGAGGTAAGGCGGTTTACTGTACGTCCAAATAGAGTTTCAACCTGGCCCTCAACAGGCGCAAACATACCGATCATAATGCCGTCTTTAAACTTACCAAGGAGGTCTGGGTACATCTTTGCTAGGCGTGGGAGTAAGACCATTAGGGTAGCCACAGTATTAGCAATAGTCTCTGACTTACCACTCTGACGAGCTGCCAAAGCTGTAATTTCTTCGCTGTCATTAATTATTATAGACTCAATAATGCGGCGGGCAAGCGGCATCTGATAAGGGTGAAGTTCATGACCTACAAGGGCAGTCTGGAATTGAATGCAGCGGTCAACAAGCTTGTTGACAAAAGCACGGGAGAGCTCATCAAGCTCAACCTCTTCGTCTTCTATCTCGGGCTCATCGCCCTCTATTTCATCGGGGTAGAACTCGTCGTCTTCATCATCAATTAGTTGGTCCATATAAACCTTTAGTTTATTTTAAAACAAAGAGCCTAAGTCGTTAAACCCAGGCTCTTTGCGCCATCTACGGGGAGAGGAAGAGAGGCGTAGACAATAATAGCATAAATGTCTATTTGTCGACAAATGAGTTTAGCGGCGTGGCGTACGCTTTCTAAGTTGATCCACCATAGCGTGAAGAGCCTCTGCGCCCTTTAAAGCCTCATCTAAGTAGATGTCATCCCTACTGCGCTGGTACATAGAGAGGCAACGGCCTACCTCATATATGGATTGGTCTAACCAACCCTCAATCTCAGCAGTTTGTAGTCTTGTTACTCTCTTAGATACTTTCTCAGAGAATGGCTTGTCCCAGACCTTATTCCGAGAAAAAAGTTTCATCAAATAGTCCGTCCTGAGGCCTCCAAGCATTTCGGCCTCGCATAGTCCTGAATAGTAGCGCGTCAATAGAGTCTTCGTCATCTAGGTCGACGTTTGGCTTCTTAAACCATACCCCCAGATAAAAACCTGGGTGAGTAAATGGGAAGCGGAATACTAAGCACTTACCTAGTCTGTAAGGGCGGTCAGTCTCCTGAGTTGTTCCTACCTCAATAACCGGTAGTAGATGTCTGTGCCAGTACCTTAGCTTTCCGCCGTATAGTGGTCCGTATGATTTCATTTAGTTCTCCTTGAAAAAGTCAAAAGCTCCCCAGTTACGCAGGTCTCCCCGCTGAATAGATGAGGCTCGTGCAGATGAGTCGCTTAGTCTAGCCACAGTGCCCGCTGATAGCGTCCTTAACTGAGCAGGTTCGTGAGAAGAGCAGGCCGACTCTAAAGTGGGTAGATAGTCATTAGTAGATGCACTGTTCTTTAATCCAAGCCAGATCTCAGTAGAGACATCGTTATATTGATGCCAGTGATTAGTTCTAAACACTATGTACACAGTCTTGGTGTTTGGGTTATACGCAATGGTTAGCGCTCGTGGTCTAGATGGCTTCTGTGTAGGTGCCGTAGTGGTCTCAAACCCGACGTTGGTCACATCATTAGGGATGGCGATGTCAATATCAACATCTACCTCTTCAGGCTTTGATAGGTACTCTTTTACAGATTCATTAGACCGCTGGGTCTTAAAGAAGTCATCCGGATTTAACGGCGCTGCTTTTCTACCCATTATTCCTCACATACATGATCGGCGGTCTCTGTCTCTAGTACACGAACCATACACGCTCCGCACCTCAGGTATCTAGGCGGCTTAAAGTTATTTTGTGAGGTGGCTCCTAGTGGGAAGTCAGAGCCGTCCTCGTTAAAGGCTGGGGTAGCAATAACTATCTCAGGTTCTCTTAGTAGTTCTGGTGAGAACGGCCCGTAAGCATGAGTAACTTTATCTGGTACTGGGTGCGCCTGTGGAGCATCAATTCGTGTTATTAAATGAGGCGCAACTAAGTCTAACTCGTAGTCAACCTCACGGCTTCTAGGCGTGTAAGCGCCAAAAACCTCGTAGTCAATTCCCATGACTACTCCTGAACGTCAGAGCTCTTTGGTGCGGCTTTCTTCTTTGGCTTGTCTTCTACAGGAGTTTCTACAGTAGGTTCTGCAATAGTTTCCATAAGAGGGAAGTGCCCCGAGTTAGCGCGGTCATACAACCAGGCAGGTAGGCAAGATGTGCAGTAGTGAACCGGGTTTACTCCAGGATCAGCCGTTGTGTATGAAGCTGAGTTACTGCAGTTATCGCATTTGATTGCCATGTAATCCTCCTAAGATCTACAGTAGTATAGCAAAAAGGGCGCCCCGTAGAGCGCCCTTAATGCTTAAAAGCTTACTTTGCTGGTGTTGCTGGCGTATTGAAGTGCTCGTAAGCGCCCTTAAGTACAGGACCAAAAACACCGACTACAGCTGCCCATGCAACCTGCTTTAGGTGATGATTGCCGCCCTGCCAGATAGCTACTCCAGCAACCACTGTTGAGATGACGTAGTGCTCGAAGAGCGCCTTTGTCTTTGCGTTCATTATTACTCCTCTATGTTATTCGCGTATGGCGTTATGATATGAGAGTCTGCCTGAACGTTTGGTTTAGCTGAGCTCTCAGTATGCGATGCTACACCACCAAAGCCCGCCAATGCAACGGCTACAAGGTGTTTTGGTTCAGTAGAATATCCTGTAGCCGCCCAGGTGCCTAGGGCGGCTGTTCCGCCAAAAGCCACATGGACCGGGCTACTGAAGTTAAGCTTGATCCCCACGAATATGCTCCAATACTTCTCTCATATGCCTACGGAGCTCCTCAATATGGTTATGGGTCTCCTGGTCTAATTTAAGGTCTTTAGTAATAATACGCCTGTCTTCGTCCCCAGAACGGTTAGTCGCGTTCAGTAATAGGCCCGAAAGCAGGATGGACTCCAGGGAAACAGTTAGGGTCAGTAGGTTAAATGGGTATGGATCAAAGACAGCAAAGGTCATCCAGATAGACCAAAAGATAAGGTGGAAGATAAGAAACCACGGTGAACCAAAGGCTACAGAGGCCCAATCCGACATCTTCTGAAAAGTTTTCATTCGTTAGCCTTTGCTACCATAGATGTGTACGTTGCTAGATCAACACCTTTACCCTTAGACGCCTTAAGTCCTGGGTACATTCCTTGATAAACAGGTATAAGAGCAATCTCTTCTTCGGTTAGTACATTTGTAACTAGGTTGGCAGGCATAAGCCCAGCGTTTGCTAGTGCCTTAGCAACTACTAACTCAACGTTACCCTTAACCCCCACCTTAAACACCGATGATCCTGGGAATGGTGGCGCGACTATGACAGTCGGCTTAGTTGTAGGGATAGGTGCTGGGGTGTTGGTTGTCGCACTATGGATTGCAGCCGCTCCTCCACCAGTAAGAGCGGTAGCACCAGCAACACCTATTGCTAAAGGTTTGCTAGTTCCATTTGATTTAGCTGGGGTTGAGCTTGCTGTGTAGGCTGGTCGCACAATAGCTAGCACATAAAGGTATGGGCGATGACGGCGATAGCAGCCATCTCCGTTAGCCTGATTGCCAGTGTAGGATTCAGGACCAGTATTGAACCCAATAGTGGTTAGACCGTCTTTAGAAGCGGCCTCTACGATCTCTACGTGATCTGCTACCCCATTCCCAGACCAAGAAAAGAACACAAGGTCTCCAGGAAGCGCAGAGTACTTGTCTACTACTTGCTTATTCTTTTGGAACCAGGTCAGCCCGTCTGGACAGTAAGAAAATCCTTTAGGTGTCTGAGCCGCGACTAGGTGGGACGCATTAGCCTGTGCAAAACACCAGCTAATACCCATAGCGCAGTAAGACTGGTTAGGTACTCCATACCAAGTTCCATATGGGTTCTCGTTGTTAGCGCCTTCTACAAAACCTATTTGAGTACGAGCAATGTTAACAATATCAACGCCTGCAGTCACTTGCTGTCCTCCTTTACAACCTCTGCCGCAGCATCTGTGTTAGCTCTGCGGTATCTAAATGTTTCCCATAAAGGGGCAGGAATCTCGTGGATACCGTAGCGAGTTCTATGATGCGCCATGCACAAGACCTCCAGGTTTCCTGGGCTCTCGATCCACTCTTGGAACTCTTCGTCTGTAGCAAAGTGGGTACCAAAGGCCTGTTCAACCTTATGCGGGTCCATATTGTTTACTTGAGAGAACTCAATATGGCTGTGATGTAGCTCCGGCTCACCAGAGCAGAGGTCATCGTTTATAGCGCACTTCCACAAGCCGGCCTTTTTGATCTTGGCCTTAGCCTGATTAAACAGGTGGTAGTGAGGGTCACTCTCACGCGGTTCATGCTCTGGAATAGAAACAGCCAGATGAAGGTTCATCATCTGCTTGTGAGCGCCTGTCACTGGTAGATCAACCTCTCTGCTAGATCGCCTGGAACAATCAGATAGTCGGGCTTATTCAGTAGAGCGACCCCTGCTTTGTCATAGGCCTCAGCAACAAGCTCTGAGCAGATAAAGCCATCTTTTTTGGCCAGATAAGTAAACATAGGTAGGTTTAGCTTAAGGCCCAAGATTCTTAACGCAAGAAGGGCGATAGTAAAGAAGTCATAAGGACGGCCAACAAAAGACAGAGCATTCTTTGCAATGTGCTCGCGTTGCTCATCAGTCAGCTGCTCGTGTCTGTTCCAAGCAATGTCTTTATAGTCGGCAATGTTTACAAGCTTTACGCCTGTAGGATCAGCACTAACGGCTCTGCCGTCACCTACGTAGACTATGGCGTGGTTCCAACGGCTGGTGGTGCCAATGCGGATTAACAACCCAAAGAACCCGTTAGTCTTTACTACTCCGTAATCGCCTATACGAGGTTCGTACATTGTCTCTCCTTATTTACGGGGTTCCTCGATGTGAGATTGAACCCTGCCTTCTAATCTAGAAAGGTCTTTAACAATCTCTATCTGATGGGTGCGAAGTTCTTTTACGTCTTCTTTAATCTCTTTGATGTCTTCTTTGACGCTCTTGATGATAGGAAGTATCTCCAGCTTTACAGCGTCATTTAGTGAGCCGCCATGATTAGGCTTTAGCTCCTCCAAGTACTCTTTAAGAGACTCTACTGAGTGCTGCTTTACATACCATCTAGCTACTCCGCCTACGGAACCCGCTATAGCTAGTCCGGAAGATATAGTTACTACTGCGGTTGCTGCATCCATTAACAATCCAGTTCTTTACAGTTGATTAGCAAATAAAAACGTGGATTTGTCCGAAATTAGTGACACAAAAATGCGTGATTTGTATAGTTTTCCATAAAAATACAAAAATATCTGCGTTAAATATAATATCTGGCTTGACATAGGTTGTAAGGCTGCATATATGCTAATACAACCGACTGAGAGGAGCAGCGATGCTTAATATCAGAATCAACTTCACGGTTGATGTAAAAAAGGTACTGAGAGTGATGGGAGTGCTTGTGCTAGTGTCTACACAGATGTTTACGCCTGCGCACGCGTTACCTGCTCAAACCTCTAAAGAGAAAGTCGTGACAATTTCTCTTGAATACCTCACTGTGAATACGACACGGACAGATGCCAAGAAAGCCTTGGCTAGTACTTACGTTAAGTACTTCGACGCTCAGACGATTGCCTTCCTAACGGAGTACTCATCTGGCAAGTCCATGACTGAATGGAAGTGTTTAAACTCACTTTGGTCTCACGAAAGCCACTTCAACCCTAAGGCCCTTAACATGGGCTCGCATGCCTTTGGCATTGCTCAGTTTCTTCCATCAACGTGGGGTAACTACAATGTAAAGAAGACTGCTGTGGCGCAACTACAAATTAAATACGGACTACGTTATATCCAACAACGATATGGAGACGCATGCAATGCTTGGAAGTTCTGGCAAGGACACGGTTGGTATTAAAGCCCCAGGGTTTGATGGTACGCAGATATGCGCTCAAACAGACCCAGACCTGTTCTTTCCAGACGAGTTCAAAGATCCTCGTCTAACCCTAAACGTGGCCCGCAAACTGTGCGGGTCATGCGAGTTCAAAGAGCCTTGCCTAGAGTATGCAGTAAATAATCCAGAATTAGTCGGTATCTGGGCAGGAACTACTCAAAGACAAAGACAAGATCTAAGAGCGGTCAAGAACTTAGCCGCATAATAAGAAAGCCCCCGATCTCTCGGGGGCTTTTTATTGTTTGGATATTATGAAGCGAAGTAAGGTGTGATTGTAACTGCTGTTCCTGCAGAGATTGAAGAGGCGCCTGCAGCAACAGATTGTGTCTTAATTGTTCCTGCGCGAGCAGCAACCTTGACGGTACCGGTATCTGCGCCTGATCCAATGTTTCCATGTGTAAGGGCGTAGGTAAGGGTTGTTCCTGAAGCTGTAAGCAACGTAAATGTTCCATTGACAGCTGTATTGGTGACAGCAGCAACTGTAGCTGAGTCTCCAGCGGCATAACCGTGGGCTGCAGCTGTTGTAATGGTAACAACATTGCTTGTAAGTGCTACGTTAGAAATAGCTGGAGTTACAGCAGATGCTGTTGTAGGTACAAGCTCAGCATCATTCATAGCGTCTGTAGCAGAAGCTGTTGCAAGACCAACAACGTTAGGAACTACTACATAAGCAATACCTGAAACGTAAGATCCATCATTTGCAGTAACTTCATCTGTGTAACGAGCCTTACCTGAAATATTGATGTAGCTTCCTGTGCCTGAACCAGATACTGTGAATGTATAGCGGTTAGCTGATGCAACAGTGAGGTTAGTTCCATCAAGCCCTGTACCAGTGATGTTTACAGTATCGCCAGCAGTTAGGTAGTTGTTTGGAGCTGTGTATGTTTGTGTTGTGCCATCACCAGAAGCCTGGGTAATGATGTAAGCTGCCTGATGAACGCTTGCAAATGCAGGGTAAGAAGCGTAGGCAGACTCAGCAATAACATGGGTATCCATGTTTACTGTGCGAGTAGGGTTGTTTCCTACAGTAACTGAAACGTCACCATAAGCAAGGTTGGTGCTAGCTACCTGAGTAGTAGCTGACCATTGGACATCGTAAGTTGATCCGCCTGTGTTAGAAACTGAACCACGACGATCATCGTTTGGTAAAAGTGGGAAATTTCCCCAAACACGGTCTACTACCAAGTTGCCTGCTGAGTCTGTAGCGTGACCGTCGTTATTTGTTCCGCCTGCTTGAGCCGCAATAGCAACTGAATAAGCTCCAGTTCCCTGCGCAGACCCTTGAGCTGCGGGTGATGAATAACTTGACATTATATTTCCTATTCTCTATAGAGTGGGTTTAGCAGTCCCATGCGCGAAGGGACTTATTAATTCTACTGTTTGGATCTTTAGCAGTCTTGCTAGACGTATTATGCTTTTTCATACCTTCCATTCGTGCGCAGAACGACTTGCGTCGTGCTGCAGACTTTGGAGACTTCTTTGCTTCTGCTTTCTTAACAGGCGGCTTTAGGTTATGACCTTCCGCCTTAGCAGATGCGCGCCCTTTAGCGTTTAGTCCGCCCTTAGCGTTCTGTCCTTCTTTACGTGTCCAAGCAGGTGATTTAGCCATTATGCCCCCATTAGTAGGAATACGTCTTGAATACCGGCAGAACTTGAAGACACGTTCTGACCGTTAAAGTTACCATTATGATCAATGTAGCTGAGTACAGTCCCAGAAGAGTCCTGCCACTCTTGAATGTTAGCGCTTTGACTTGCAGCAGCTTTAATTACTAGGCCCTTTGTAGAGCTAGATCCCGCTGTAATTACGTTAGCGCTGTCTCCAGCTTTACGGATGTATTGAGGGTGCGCGTCAGCAACAACTCCCTTTTCAATGTTAGCAAGGCGACCACTGACTGTTGTGTAGTCTGTAGAGGTGTTAGCCCATCCAGTTGCAGAAGCTGCTGTGGCAACCGATGGCGTGGTTCCAAGGGTAGATTCAATAGCTACTACTTCATCTTGGATTGAATTTGGGTGACCAGCGTCAATAACTTCAGTAACGTTTACGTGAGTAGTAAACGCCTTGACGGAGTTTGGATACGAGGCTGTCATATTAGCCCTTTCGGTTGACTACTTTACAGTTTACAGTCTAAAAGATTAATTTTGGTGCTCTCCGTTAGGTCCTTTTCCAGGAGTACTGTAAACGGCAATGCTTGGCTTCTCGTTCTCATTTAAGAACAAGCGACGTAGACCAAAGCGAGAGTCCCTAATAGTGGACTCTTTAATCTCTGGCTGTTGAAATTCTTCTGTGCGGCTCATGGTGTCCAGCGGTTTGATTGCTTGGCTTGAGTGGCTCTACCAGGAACTACTGGTGACATAACACGGGTCAGCTTTTCTCTAAACTGCCGAGCCTTTAAAGAACGAGGATCTGAGGTAACGGACGAAGAAATACTAGATGTAATTCCGCCCTTAGCCTTCTTACTTGCCACTTGGTTCCTTAAACTGCTTTAAACTGCGCATGCCAGGAAGTGCTGGTTGATAAGCCTTGCCACTATTTGCAACTTTATTTGGCTCTGGCTTAGGTGCAGGCTTATTTTCTTTTGGCTGTGTTTCTTTAACGGGCGCCTTCTTAGCGGGGGCGGCCTTCTTTACAGGAGCAGCTTTTTTAGCAGCTAGCTTTTTTAAAGCCACTTTTTTAGTTCCGGCTTTAACCGCTCTACCAATATTGGCAGAGGCTTCAAGGTCTACGGAGCGCTTATTCATTCTCTGATTCTAAATGGTTTTCCTCACAGAAGCGTGCTAAAGAAGGTACCACCCAAGTTTTGCCACATATTTCGCACCGATAGCTATTACTTTGTGGTTTTGCCACGCTATCTCCTTAGTGCAGTAGGTTGAACTCACCTTCGGGATCATAAACATGCAGGGCTGCGGTCACCAGCTTGGTGCCAGCTTGACGGGCGTGATGCCCGCAAAATAGGAGTTCTCCGTTAAGAAATGAGGCCAGTACTTTTGCGGCGGCTCCACAGGTATCACAACGGTCTTGAAGGGTTAACTCTCTATGGTTGACCATAGTCTTCATTACAGGCGTTCTCCGCGGGAGCGCTTAGCGTCTTCAATATCTTGACCATTGTCTGAGAGTGGCATCATTTTTGGGCGGCGAGATGCTGCAATCTCATCCATAGTTTCTGGAGTTAAAGTCCCAAAACCTTCAGGAACATCACTGTAATCTGGTTCAGGCCATTGGCCTTCTGAACGCTTCACGCAACACCGCTTCCACCAGCCGTGGGAGCTGCTCCTGCCGCAGCACCGCTTCCAGAATTCATACTAGCACCTTCAGCAGCTTCTTGTGAGGCAGTCTCATTAGCTTCTGACATAGGTGACTCTGCGCCAAAGTTACCTACAACACCACTGCCGCCAATAGTTAAGTAAGACGGATTAACAGTCTCTGTGCCTGGTCCCCAAAAACCAAGTGCAGGGTACTGCTCATGGTACTTAGTCTTTTTAGAATATTTCACTTCTCATTTTCTTTCTTACCTGCGCGGCGCTTGTTCTCTTTAGCAGTATTCTTACCTTTATCGAGTAGGCGCAAGTTACCTTTAGAGTCATTGTTGTGATTATTATCTTTGTGATCAACAGTCTTGTTCTTAGACTTGATCTTACCGTTGGTTGATTCATAATCAGCACGGGCTTTATTTTTAGAAGTAGTAACCCACTTACCGTCTACCTTCTTTTTATAAACGTAAATAGGGCGACCACCATTAGCAGCAGAGCCCTTGTAGGGACCAAACTTTTTTGCTTCAGCCATTTTTTCTATGCCAGTCCTTTACAGCCGCTTTAGCTTCAGAAACAGTTGTGGCATCTAGATCGTATGTGCCATCACCATTTGGGTGATGTACTTTAAACTTTTTACCATGTTTATCAACCACGTGGGTCTGACCATCTACTTTAAACTGTTCTTTATCTTTATTCATTACTCTCCTCCAACCTGTATACGGCTATTGAGCTTGCCTGCAAATACTTTCATTCCATAAGATGACTCGTCCCCGTTACAAGAAAACGGAGAGCAGGTAAATATCTCTTGCTGATTATCTGGGATCTCTTTTGGGGGTTGGGTTGAAATATTCGCCTCATCAAGTGGAACGAACGACTTATGTAGAAAGAATAGATTGTTTTTGGTGCGAGGCTGATTAGCATGAAACTCACGCATTTGCCTATCAAAATTAACCGCATCCCAGAACTCTCCCGGGGCGTTTTCTTTCATATCTCGCCATTGCTCATCAGTCCTAAATGGACAGGCAATACAAGCAGATTTGGGGGTCTGTCCAAATCCATATTTTTCTAATACAGATAGGCAATCTTTACGCGTCATCTTTTTATCTAATAAGGGAAAGACATTTTTAATGTAATTTACATTTGAGTCTTTTGCTCGATGAACCTCGTCAAGACTAATGCCTATCCATTGCTCAACCTGCTCGCCTTTTTTAACACGGCCAACAAATCCGCTTTCCAAAACTTCTGCACCAAGTAACTCCCTAATTTTTCTTTTAATAGGGGCAACCTTATACTCGTTAGTACACTGCCTTCTCGCCATCCCCTTTGACCCATCAGGCTTGCGGACGAATAACGGCATAGAAGCAAATCCGTGTTCCACGCTTAGCGCATACTCCCTGATATTTCCCGCAGTTACGCGGTA
>Ga0208875_1000323_pt1 | contig 16837 bp, 25 predicted proteins | sample CryBogCBH25Aug08_FD_184612 | JGI IMG/M metagenome (GOLD analysis project Ga0208875, IMG submission 184612) | Freshwater microbial communities from Crystal Bog, Wisconsin, USA - CBH25Aug08 (SPAdes) (version 2) | ecosystem: Environmental > Aquatic > Freshwater > Lake | place: Crystal Bog...
AAACTGAATCTTGGCTTAAAGGACACGGTTTAGGTAAAGTTGAGTTAGATGTTCGTCCTACTGGGCTTACTGAATCCGATTCACGTGAAAAAGCGCACGAACTTAATACAAAAATTTCTAAGCAGTTTGACGTAGTTAAAGCATATGATGATAAAAAAGAAAACGTCAAGATGTTCAAACACCACGGAATCAAAGCTAAGGAAGTCTAATGCACCCTAAAAAGCGCCAGATAAAGAACGTTACCTTAGCATCTCCTCGCACACTAGGTGTTGGTGGTGTTGTAATTCCTACAGTACCTATGTATGCAGGATACGGATACCCTGGTGCAATGAGCTTTACGCAGCAGACAACTAACGGTGAAGAAAACGGTGAAGCTCCAGAAACTTCAGCACAAGAAGCTGCGGAAGGTGCGGCCCCTACATCTGGTTCAGGCGAAGCTGCAGGAACATCTGCAGGCGCTGCTGCTGCAGGTGGAATGTGATTACAACGGAAACTCGTGAACTAACTTTGCAAGACCGTTGCGATTCTTGTGGCGCTGCAGCAAGAGTTATTGCAACTATGCTAAACGGTGAACTTTTATTCTGTGGTCATCACGGAAGAGAGCACAAAGATGCTCTTGTTCCAAAAGCTATCCGAGTATACGACCCAGAAGGTGAACTCAACTTATACACTTAAACTCTAGTCAACGGGAGATTGATTGAGAGATTCGCGTTTATTTGCGATACTACTTGGGTTCTTTAAACGATTACACTTAATACTAGGGGCAGGATTTATTTTCCTATCCCTTTCTTCTGCATACGCACGAGCAGATGATGCTACTCAAAATCCCTCTGCCGCTCCATCAACCGATTCAACGACCGTCTCTGAGCCTCAGCCGATTGTTGTTGCCACGGTTGTTGATACTTCCACGGTTGTAGCGGCTTCCACGACATCAAATAGCGCACCAGTAGTACAGCCAACACCACAGGCATCACCAACACCAGAGCAAACGCCAACACCAGAACCAACCACATCCACGACTCCATCTACTTCTTTTTCTTCAACAGACTCTTCGTCAAACGCTTCGTCAACTCCTGCTCCCGCTCCAACGCCTGATCCATCGTCTTCAACACCTTCAACAGTTGTACCCGATCACGTTGATAATTCGCAATCTCCTGCTCCAGCGCCTTCACCTTCTTCGACTTCCATATCATTGGATTCTGTCTCCTCTAAGATCGATACAGCAACGGCTACAGTGCAGACTGCGGTAACTAACTCTACTACCACTCTTCAGGCAATCCCTGATGTACAGAACAAAGTGGCAGAACTTACTGTGGCTCAACAAGCTGTAACAGATGCTACAACCGCAATTAGTGCAGCCACAACCGCAATTACCGATGCCACAACTGCTTTAACAACGGCTCAAGCATCTGCAGCAGTAGTTCCTGTGGCTCAGGTTGGTGTAGACGCTGCTAAAGCCACGGTTTCAGATAAGACTTCAATAGTAGTTGTTGCACAATCTACAGTTGATACCGCCACTGTTACAGCAACAAACGCGCAAACAACACTAACAACTGCACAAGGCGCTTTACCTGGGTTACAAGACACCGTTACTTCTACGGGAAATACTTTTTATCAATCAAACTCTGACCTTGGAACAGCTACAAGCACACTGCAGATAGCGCAATCAACATCAGACGCAGCAATTGCTGCAGTACCAGTTGCTCAAGCTGCTGTGGATTCTGCAACAGCTCAAGTTACTACACAAGAACAAGCGCTTACAGACGCTGCAAACGCTGCTGCACAGGCACAAGCCGCTGCTGCAGCATCTACTGTTACAACAACTACTAACGGAGTAACAGCGACTGTTTACCAAGCTACAAATGGTGCTGCTCCTGTTATTGCCAATCAAACACCTATTCTCACTACTACTGTTCCTAACATTGCATTTAACTGGGGCAGCGGAGTTGTGATGAACTCTGGGTTATCAGACCATGTCATCATTCGTTTTGACGGAACAATCACCGTTCCATCAGATGCCACGGCTGTTAAATACGCTGTCTACTCAGATGATGGCTCAAAACTTTATGTTAATGGAACTCTTGCGATAAGCAACTGGAGAGACCAAGGATTAAATTGGAGCCCCTATAGCCCAACCTATTCCGTAACTGGTGGGCAGACACAGACATTAACGATTTGGTACTACGAGAACGGTGGCGGTGCTGGAGTAACTCTTGGTTGGGGCATCACTAGAGCGGACGGTACTGGGTACTTTACAACTCCTGGAGCTAGTGCTTTTGGTACTACAACTACCACTCAAGACCCTGTATTAGTACAGGCTGCTGCTACAGCTGTTGCTGCGCTTGACCCTATTAAACAAACTGTTTTAGACGCTAAAGCAACTCTTAGCACAGCCACTCAAACTTTAACAACTGCGCAGGCAACAGTGACAACCACTGCCCAATCTGTTGCTGACGCTCAATCTGCATACGATGCTCAACTAGCAATTCGTAATGCTGCGTGGGATGCATACTGCGCTGCTAATAACAATCTTACCGCTGGAACACAGGAAATTACAGATGCACAGGCTGCTTATGACCAAGCACAGTCTGATTTAACAGTTGCTCAGCACAACCTAACAATTGCTCAACAAGACTTAACAGACGCACAATCAAATCTTGCAGTACAACAAACAGTGCTATCCGTAGCACAAGCAACTGCTGCACGAGATGCTAATACTGCTAACGCTGCAGCAGATATAGCGGTACAAGCCGCTAATACAGCAGCAACTACTCTTGCTCAATCAACACAAACAATTCAAGATGAGATTGCAAAGAAAGCAGCAGCAGATGCCGCCGCTGCTAAAGCGGCCGCTGATGCACTAGCCGCACAACAGGCCGCTGCTGCTAAGGCTGCTGCGGATGCAGCTGCTGCTCAGGCATTGGCTGCGATTCAAGCTGCAGCTCCTTCCACTTCAATAGCGCAGCCTGAGCCTTCTGCTCCAGCTCCTGCTCCAATTCCGACACCTGCTCCTCTTCCATCGCCTACTCCTGCCCCTGAACCAGCACCTGCGCCTGAGCCCGTACCAGACCCTGCGCCAGCCCCTGCACCAGACCCAGCTCCCGCACCTGCCCCAGACCCAGCACCTGCTCCAGCTCCTGAGCCTGCGCCAACGCCAGACCCAGCGCCTGCACCTGCTCCAGAGCCTGCACCTGCACCAAGTCCTGAGCCTGCCCCAACACCCGAACCAGATCCTGCACCAACTCCTGAACCCGCTCCTGCACCGCAACCAGCTCCCGCCCCTGCGCCAGCACCTCAACCTGCTCCTGCACCGCAACCTCCTGCTGTAATAGTTGTTACAAAGGATACTACAGCAGCGACTTGGAAGCCTGCCGTTGACCCTACAACGTACTTAGCGCCCACAGAGATAAAAGCCCTTGCAGAGATTGGTATCGTTCCTAATAGCGCCGCACAGCTCCCTACAGACACCCCTAAAGCAGCACCTGCAGAGGTATTGGTGCCTCATATTCAAGTAGACGTTAAGGGCGTTGAAAATGGCGGTATTCAGTTCTTTGGTACTCAAACAGCGCCTCAAGTTGTTACTGAAGATGGAACGTTAACTCCACCAGCACCTCCTCCTGGTTCAGGCCTTCCAATACCACCTGAGGCAATTACAATTGCTAGTACGTTCATCGGACAACCAGGCGGAACAACATTTAACGCACCTGACGTTGCCGTTCCTGTAATTGAGACCCCTGTTACAGGAGCTATTGCAGCAGTTCCAGGGGCACAAGCCCTAAATCACGCTTTCGTTGCCATGTCTAACATCGGTAACGATATGAGCCCAGTAACCCGTAAAAAGGCCAAGAAAATCTTGGTCTTAACCGTTGCAGTAGCGGCGGTAGTGAGAAGGAAGTTCGGTAGATAATGAAGAGAGCATGGCAGTTCTGCAAAGATGTATCGGCAGATTTCTTTAGTGAGATCTGGACATTTGTTGGTCTTTTCTCTGCCTGGTTAGTTTTAACTGGTTCAGCTAAGACCGTTATTGGAAAAGTAACCCTTGTATCATTTGTAATCTGGATTATCACTCTAAGACTTCGTAACCCTAAGGAAAAGTAATGAAAAAGATTTTTGATACATATAAGCTGTTCTTTAATGTGCTCATGCGCATTGTTGCTGCATTTACCGCTAGCGCCCTTGGCGTAATTGGTGCTGGTGCAATCGCACACATCTCTACACTTAAGGCGATGACTGTTGCTGGTCTTACAGCCTGTGCAACTGTTGTTGAAAAGCTTGCTCGTGGCTTCATGGATGATGGAAAGCTCAGCATGGATGAGATTAACGCAGCCTTTGCTGCCGTTGACACTCAAGCAACAACCGCAGCTGATTTACAAGTCCAAGCTCGCCAACAAGGTGCAGACCTTACAGTTTCCGCAACTGACGGTTCAATTGCACCTGTAACTTCTCCAGCAGCACCTGCAGCACCAGTCGCAGACGCAACTCCTGCCGCACCCGCTGCTTCTGCAGCACCAGCAGTCGTTGACCCTAACTATAACTAAGGAGTAATAATGGGAGCAGCAAAACCAGTACCACCAGTAACAAACGCACAGCCAGGAACAGCAGCCCGTTTTCTTGAAGTAGCGCTTTCACAAGTTGGTGTCATTGAAGGACCAAAAGATAACGAAACCGATTACGGCAAGTTTACAGGACATGATGGACAGGCATGGTGTGGTTCATTTATGATGTGGTGTGCTAAGCAAGCAGGAGTAACTCTTCCTAATACTGTTTACACTCCAGCAGGCGCAGCAGCATTTAAAGCACAGGGTAAGTGGGCAGATGCAGCAAGCGCTCATCCACAGCCAGGAGATATTATTTACTTCTCCTTTATTCCTGCAGCAAAGCCAGATAGCCCTATTCAACACGTAGCAGTTGTTCTTAAGGACAACGGCGATGGAACCATCACAACTGTAGAAGGAAATACCTCTCCAGATAACAAGCCTAAGGGATCACCTAATAACGGCGGAGAAGTTGCTTCTAACGTTCGTGGTTGGAAGGTAGACAACAAGCGTCACCTCTGGTCATCTGTTGTTGGATTTGGTCGCCCATCATACGCAGGAGCGGTTGTAGACCACCCTGCAACTCCAGCACCAGCTAAGCCAGCTCCAGGATTCCCTGGAACTATCAATCCTGGTGATACTGGCGATAACGTTAAGCTAATCCAGATGGCTCTTGATTTAGATGCAGACGGTCAATATGGCCCAGCAACTAAAAAAGCAATTCTAGCTATTCAAGACGCGCATCCTGGATTGGACTCTAATGGCATCGTTGGACCAAAAACATGGCAGGAAATCTTCAACCACGCCTAATATCGTGGATCGTTGGACGTGTGAGTGGTGCAACGTCATGTACGTTGTGCCCTCACTAGCCCGTGCTTGTGAAGAAAAGCACCTAGATTACCCTGATAAAAAGTAGCAAGTAGAGGATTATAAGACTATGGCTGATAACGCATTTGATTTTAACCAAGCACCCGCTAATACGGTTGGTCGCCAATTTGGAGCCGTTGCTGGTATTGCTAAGCTTGCTGGTTTGGGTAAAAAAAGTAGTGGACTTAGCGCTCGTGAACACTCCAATCTCATGCGTCAACAAGCAGGTCACGCTATTGATGCACAGCTTATTGGGCACGTTCTTGGGGAAAACGCCGCAGGCGCTGCACATAAGCGCTCTATGCAGGCAACTCGCTTAGGTAATAAGCATGAATTAGCAAAAAGCGCTCAAGAACATCTGCAAAATACCGACGTTCAAATTAACAACCAAAACCATGAAACAAAAATGGCAGAACTTCACCACAGTAATGCTATGGACGCTATTAATGCGCACTCTGGTAATGAAAGCATATCTTCCATAAAGCTCCCTAACGGAGCAAGCGCCCAGTTTAATCGAGTCGAGTCTAGTGGCGTTGGCGAAGCGCAGTCGTAATCTAGCGCCTAAAGAGGACATTGCCTCTGAGTCTTTGGCTGCTATGAACATCAATCGCTCTCGTATGAGCGATCGTGAGTTTAGAGATGCCCTTACAAGGGCTAACGGGGCTGTCACAGGCGTTAAGACCCAAACAGCTCAGTGGAATCGCTGGTCAGTATGAAGGGTCGTAATAAGGCCTTTAAGGGCGATAAAGTCAAACAGGTCACTATTAAAGATTCGCGCTTTGGTCTTCGCAAGATGTACCTAAATGAAAATGAAAAGCCAAGTGTGTTTACATATAGCAATCCTGGGCGCGGTGCCCAAGGCGAAAGTTCTAATTAGTCTAGTAAGACGCCTTTAGTACCCAACAGTAAACTTATTGTGCCCCTACGCGCATGGGGTTATAACCAAACTCTAGAGAGGTACATTAATGTCAAGTTATTCATCACCAGCAGCCCAAGGGTCTGCACAAGGTACAGGGCTTTACTCTGTAACTATCGCAGCTCAAGCTGGCGGAACAAACGCAGATGGAAATGCTACAGATTCAGCAGGAAACCTAGTCGTTGACCGCGTATGGGGAAACTTCCCACTTCAACCAAACGACGAGCGTAATGGCTCAGTTTCAAACACAGGCGGTTCAGATTATGACCACCAATGGGCAGCTACTACAAAGGTAGCAAGCACATCTCTTGCATACGGAGACGTTGCAGTAACTGTAGGAAACAACCCTACACGCACAGTTCCAATGGACAGCCACAATATTGCAGAAGCTAACTGGGCTTCATTCCCATCATTTGCAAGCACACATCAAGCTGCTTACATCATCACTCAAGCTTCTGGTGACGGTTCAACCCAGACCTACACAGCTCCAAACAACTTCCTTAAGGCTGGCGATACAATCAACATTACAGGTACAGGACTTGACGGAACTAACCTTACTGTTGCAAGCGCTAACCGCTACACCTTCACAGTATCTGGTTCAGGTACAGGAAGCTACATCAATATTTCAGGTAAGGCTCGTTACGCAGACGAAGTTACAGCAAATGATGGCTCATTTGTTAGTGGCGTAGACTATGTAACAGTACCTAACGTTCTTGGTGCTTCTCTTGCTAATGCTCAAAAAGCACTTAACGATGCTGAGCTTGTTGTCACAACAGCCTCTGCATTCACACCAGTTATCTCAGCAATTACTCTTACATCTAACGTAGCCTCTGTAACTGCTACGGCACACGGATACGCTGTAAACGATGTTGTAACAATTGCAGGCCTCACCAACGGTAGCGGAAGCGCTAACGCAGATGCTGACCTCAATGGAACATACACAATCACAGTTGTTCCAGATGCTGATAACTTCCGATTTGCTAAGACACACGCAAATATCACCTCACACAGCGGTCTTTCAGGTAACACTGCAAAGGTTGCTGCTCGTGCAAACACAATCAAGACACAATCAGTTGCTGGTGGAACTGCCTCAGTTTCTGCTGGTTCTGCGATTACAATCACACCTTACTTCGCTTCCTAATATCAACAAAAACAAAAAGCCCCGAGCAATCGGGGCTTTTTTATTTAACTAGCTTTTCGATATCTAAGCATTCTTCTTCTTTCAGTCTCTAAAGTTCCGCCCCAAATACCAAACGAATTGGTATTGAGTGCGTACTCAAGACATTCAGATTGAAAGTCACAAGAACCGCATATTTTTTTTATAATTGGTTTAAGCCTTACCGCATCACCCGCTGACTCTGGAAAGAACAATTCAGAGTCAATTTGCGCACACGGTTGGCTTCCATCAAAAAATGGGGCTTTAATACCAACCATTCTTTTGGTGGAACTTCCATGCTGTGCAGGCCCCTGTAGGGTCATTAGTGCTCCCATATCTTTTCACAATGTAATGAAGTCCGTATTTAATTTGTAGTTGAGCGCTTGCTGTTTTCGCAACCTTATAGTTTCCCCATGTACTTGGCAAGAACTGGGCAATACCAAAGGCCTTAGATCCCATATTTAGTGCTTTAGGATTAAAGTGGCTCTCAGAGTTCCATAGATTATTTAGGCACTTCCAGTCAGCCATACGCCATCCTTGGACATATGTCGTGAGAAATGCAAGCGCTTGTGGGTCAAAGTACTTAACCGACGAGCTGGCCAAGGCGGTCTTGGCTTCGGTCTTTGTAGTAGTTACAGTCAAGTATGTAAGAGAAATTGTTACTGGCTTCTCATACGTTGGAACCTTAACTGTTACTGCATACGCTGGGGCTACAATATGGGCAAAGAATATAAATCCTGCCAGTACTGCTGCTCCGACCTTCTTCAAATTAACTGTAAAGCTAATTCTGATATTGAGCATCGCTGCTCCTCTCAGTTGGCGAAGGGCACCATTGCTGGTGCCCTCTTTCGTACTCAACAGTAGCACAAGCGTTACAGCAGATGTCAAGCGGAATAACAATTAATTAAAAAAATATGTTTAATAGGACAAATTACGCTTAATTGTATTTAATTAGACATACATCTTTTGTGTTTTTATACGGAAAACCATTCTATTACGTAAGATTTATCACATAGAATGGACATCCTGTGTCATCAACTGATATAGCAACTATCGTCGCTGCGTATACAGGCGTAGCTGTTGTAGTAGGCGGAGTTGCGTGGAAGCTGTTTAAGAATGTAGTAAGCAAGGCTGTTGAGGATATGATCCCAGACCAAGAGCCTATGAATGAATTGCGTCATAATGGCGGAAGTTCTCTTTTAGATGTAGTAAAGCTACAAATACTACCTATTGTCAAAGAGTTACGTGAAAACCAAATTGTTATATCTGAAAAAGTTTCTAAATTAGAAGGTCGTTTTGAGCAGCACGTTGAAGAAGGCGAATAGTCTGCTACAGTAGTGATGTGGGACCCGCCCACGACTAAGGAGAAATATGAATAAGCAGCTACAGGCAGCAGCCGCGTCTTACGGACGTACTGCAGTATCAGCAGCCCTCGGTATGTATATGGCAGGGCACACAGATGCCAAGTCTATCGGTTTGGCAGCACTCGGTGCAGTCGCAGGTCCTCTACTTCGTGCATTGAACCCAAAGGATGCATCCTTCGGTATCGGCGCATCTAAGTAATAATCTAGAAACTAGGTGGTCAGCACACGCTGGCCACCTTTTTTCGTCTATACTGGGCGTCTAAGAAAGATGAGGACCTATGGCTATTAAATGTGCTAACTGTGAAAAGTCTGCTGACTACACAACCGCTGACCCAGGAGTCAACCCTGTAGATTACTGCGCTGCCTGCCTTCCAACGTGGTTGCGTGACCGCGCATCTGCTGGTCACTTCCCTCTTGTTGAGCCAACACCAAAGGCAAAAGAGAAGACTACTAAGAGCCCAGAATGAGAGTGACTCGGGTTAATGCGGTGCAAGTGCACCCATTCCCAGACAAGGTTGAATCTCCACAAGGACCATTTCCTAGAGAAATGTTCCGTGAGCCTGAGATAGTTTCAGATTACGAGCCACAGTTTAACGAAGATGGTTATGGCTTTGAGCCTGGCTCTACTGCTCAAAATAACTTTAGACCGCCACGCGTATTACGCTGCGGCTCTTGCTTGGCACGAGTCAAGGAAGATGAGACTGCTTTACACGTTTGTGAGGAATAATGGGCGGAAAAGGTAAGGGCTACAAATCAGCTAACTATTACAAGAGTACGGCTAGTCAAAGAGAAGACGCCGCTAACCGCAGGCTTAACTTAGTAGAAGCAGCAAAAGAAAAAGTTGGAGTACCCACTAGGTGGGAAGTTATGACTCCTATAGAGCCCGAGCCTGTACAAACGGAAGAAAGTACTGTAGAAGTTTGGTCAGATACCCCAAGAACTGCGCCAACCATTAATCCCCCTCGCCCAAGAGCGCTAAAAATTGCTTACAGCGAAGATGCTCAAAAACTTGTTGTTCGTTTTAGAGACGGCACTTGGTGGGAGTACAACGAGATCCCTGTAGACATGTGGAACGACCTAAAAGTCAGTAACTCAACAGGACGCTACCTTGCAGGTTCTGGACTAGACCAACACGACAATATGGGGCCTTTTAACCCTAATGATATGCCACCAGAGATTAGGGTATTATTTAACGCCTAATGAGAACATTCGGACCACTATACGTTGGAACTTTAGAGTATTACCACAAGAGGTTTCTACCTATCTTAGAGATCGGCTCTACCCAAGAAACAGAGGGCAGATACCGTAAAGGTAAGTGCTTGGTTTTTAGGGTGCCTTTTAGGAAGCCTGGTTATTACTTTGGCATTTTTTACAAGAACCTCTTTACAGGGTACCCTGACGAAGATGAGATCGACCAGATGCTATTTGAAGCTATGAGATCCCGTATAGCATGGACACCAGAGGACGGATATTACGATGAGACTTTCTAAATCAAAACAGCCATGGACTAAGCCTTTTTCTGAAAAAATAGCTAAGAGAGTTTCTAAGATCCCCACCTCAGAGCTAGAGATGTGGATTGACCAATCACTGTACGAAATTGGGCGCTGTATGTCCCTCTATGCAAAAAACAGAGATATGCATTACTTAGAAGAAGCCTTGACTGGATCAGAGGCTCTGCACGCTGTTATTGACCAACTACATTCTCGCACCACGCCGCTTAAGTGATCGTCGATTTGTCGACAATTAGTGTATGCTAAGCCTTGCCTCTATCTTCTCCCGTTGGCATCGGTAAGCCTGGGTTTAACACCCAGGCTTTCCTTTTTACAATAAACTAAGGTTGATATGACTGAGCAAGAGTTCTTTGATGAAGATGAAGAGTTAGAGCTTGAAGACGACCTCCTTATAGAGGAAGAAGAAGAAGAGCTTGATGAACTCTCTAAAGAGTTTGTCCAAAAGGTAATTGATCGCTGTATCCAGTTTATGGATATGCTCGTAGGGCACCCGCTTCACCCCTATCAGCTTCCCCTAGCACGCCGCATCATTGAGTCGGTACTTATTAATGATGGTGAAGAAGTCACAGCCTTAGCTGCTCGTCAGTCGGGTAAATCAGAGACCATTGCCAATACTGTGGCTACCCTTATGGTGCTGCTCCCACGCCTAGCAAAGATGTACCCAGACCTTCTTGGTAAGTTTAAAGACGGCATCTGGATCGGTATGTTTGCCCCTGTTGAGGGCCAGGTAGAAACTCTCTTTGGTCGTACAGTAAACCGCCTTACCTCTGAGCGTGCACTTGAGATCCTTGGTGATCCTGAGATCGATGACTCACTAGGAAAAGTTGCTGGCGTAACTCGACAGATTAAGCTCAAGAATTCGGGCTCATCTTTAATTATGATGACCGCTAACCCACGGGCAAAGATTGAATCTAAGTCCTTCCATCTCATCGTTATTGATGAGTGTCAAGAGGCAGATGACTTTGTAGTCTCTAAGTCCATCTCTCCTATGCTTGCGTACTACTCGGGTACCATGGTTAAAACAGGCACACCAACTACACACAAGAACAACTTCTATCGGTCTATTCAGTTGAACAAGCGTAGACAAACGGGCGCTAAATCTAGACAAAACCATTTTCAGTGGGACTACCGCGATGTCTCTAAGTACAACGCTAACTATGGAAAGTTCATTAAGAAAGAGATGCTTCGTATTGGTGAAGACTCTGATGAGTTCCAGATGTCGTATTGCTGTAAGTGGTTGCTTGATAGAGGTATGTTCGTTACCTCTAACGTTCTTGATGAGCTAGGAGACACTTCACAGGAAGTCGTTAAAGCTTGGCACCGTACACCTGTTGTTGTTGGTATTGACCCAGCCCGTAAGATCGACTCTACAGTTGTAACAATTGTGTGGGTTGACTGGGATAGGCCAGATGAGTTTGGTTACTTCGATCACAGAATCCTTAATTGGTTAGAGATCCAAGGAGATGATTGGGAAGACCAGTACTTCCAAATTGTTCAGTTCCTTTCTAACTACGATGTGCTTGCAGTAGGGGTGGATGCAAACGGTGTGGGTGACGCAGTTGCTCAACGCCTTAAGATCCTTCTACCAAGAGCTGAAGTACATTCACTTGGTAGCAGTCAGTCTGAGCAATCTAAGCGCTGGAAGCACCTTAAAGCGCTTATTGATCGCCGTATGGTTGGGTGGCCTGCACACGCAAAAACGCGCCGTTTACGTACATGGAAGCGTTTCTACCAGCAGATGTCTGACCTAGAGACAAAGTTCCAAGGCCCTAACTTCTTGGCACATGCCCCTGATGAAGCTCACGCACACGACGATTTTGCAGACTCTTTGGCTATTGCGTGTTGTTTAACTATGGACTTAACGATGCCATCTGTAGAAGTTTCCTCTTCACCGTTCTTCCGCTAACCTGTAAAAATTTTGGGCTTTAGGGACATTTCGCCCCTATAAAGCGAGAGACTATGTAATAGGAAAAAGGCCTTTTCCCTTACTATCCATTGGAGTCATAATGACAATTGCACCATCACCTCACGTTCCTGAAAAGTTCGGTCCTGTCTACGACCGCAAGATGTCCCCAGCAACACCAGGGCAGCGCGGACCACTTCGTTTTGAAGAAGGAATCGCAACAGACACAGACGTCCCACAAGAATTCACAAAGGGCGCTATGCAGGGATACATGCCTGCACCAGGTCGTCCAAACCGTAATGCAAACGTATTTGAGAAGCCAGCTGAAGAGACAATGCGTGAGCGTGCTCACGTCGGTTCTGCAGCATGGGTAGAGGCACCAAACACTCTCTCAGAGTTTGCTAAGGGTGGATTTGCTGACCACGGTGACAACCGTATTGAAGAAGTTGTCCGCAGCGGATCACATCAGCAGCGCCTTAACCCAGCAGTAGTACAAGACTAATTTCACTCTCGTATCCCTGCCTCTCTTCCACGGGGCAGGGCTTCGGGATTTCTAAGGAGTAATTGTGGCCCTCATCAGAGGTAGAGAAGTAAAAGAAGCCCCAACACAAACTCCTGCCAATCCTAAGCTCTATAACATGATTACCATGCAAGCAGGCGCAAGATTTTCCAAGAACTCTCCTGCTAAGGCACACTGGATTCATGCCAAGTACACTCAAATGGGCGGACAATTTGTTAAGTCCAAAAAGGATGTAGACCCTCGTATGCGGGACTACGTTCAAGAAGCCAAAGATAAAAAAGAAGAAGAGCAGAAGAAAAGAATTACAAAACCAACTGTTGGCAAGCCAATGGTTTATGAGGCGAAACGCTAAAAACCATTTACAGATTTGTCGACAATTGTGTTAAAGTTAGCCATATGTTTTGGGAGGGAAGTAAGTTGTCAGTCTTAGAGGCAAAGGTGTGCACTAAGTGCGGCCTTTCTAAGGCATCTTCGGGCTTCCACAAGCGTTCCCTATCTAAAGACGGCTTAATGGCTCAGTGCAAGGAATGCGTAAATTCCAGAATTAAAGCTAACTACGATAAAGACCCAGCTAAAAAAATTGCCAAAACTCGTGAGTATCATCTTGCTAATCCTGAATGGTCTAAAGAAAAACTAGCTGCTTGGCACAAAAAAAACCGCGAAGTTAGGTATGCGCGGGTCAAAAATCGTTTAGCAAATGACCCAGAATTTTTATCTTACCGCCGTAAAATTCAGGCTAACTCTGAGCGCAAACGCCGCGCAGTTAAAGTGGCTACGCAAATAGAGCACATTACGCTAGAACAATACAATAAAAAGTTAACCGCATTTAACAACTTATGCTGGATATGCGAGCAAACAATTTCAAAGCTTGAGTGGGACCACGTTCAGCCTTTATCCAAAGGTGGGGTTCACACTTTAGAAAATCTAAGGCCATCATGCGATAAATGCAATGGTAGAAAAAATGATGCATGGCCTTTTACAGATGAAATGAAAACAGCACTTGCCAATGAGGTTCGTAACCTCACTAAGTTTGAGGAGGTGATGCCATGAGTTCCATTGATTTTAGCCCACCTTCATACCGTGCCGCTAGCAGCGATTTAACAATCTCCATTAGTCCGCTCGGACTAGTTGAATTAGCTGACGAGGAATTCGAATAGCGAAGTCCATGGGCCTCGTCTAAACCGTTACAGCCTTAACTGGGCGATGTATTTGGGACACCACTATTCTTACCGCCGACAAGTAGGCGAATCGCAGATCGCGCTTAATTACTATCGCGCATTTACTGATTTTGTTATTAACTTCACCTTCGGTAAAGGGGTATCCTTCCGTTCCCCAAAAGAAACGGAAGCTATTGTTCCAGACCTGCTTGAGCGTGTTTGGGAAGTAGACAACAACAAAGCTACAGTTCTTTGGGAAATTGGGCAACAAGGGTCTGTATCAGGAGACTGCTTTATTAAGGTTGCTTATGAAGAAGCTTATAAGGATACTGCTGGCCGTACTCATCCTGGACGTGTTCGTGTCCTACCTCTCAATTCATCTTTCGCCTTTCCCGAATTTCATCCTCACGACCGTGAGCGTCTTATTCGTTTTAAGCTCAAGTATCGCTTCTGGGGTACGTCGTTGGAAGGAACGCGTCAGGTCTTCACGTACACCGAAATCTTAACGGATGACATGATTGAGGAGTACATCAATGATGAACTTATTGACTCTCGCCCTAATCCGCTTGGCACTATTCCTGTTGTACACATTCCGAACGTTCGTATCAGTGGTTCTCCTTGGGGCCTATCTGATTGCAACGACATTATTAACATTAACCGTACTTATAACGAAACTGCTACTGACATTGCCGACATTGTTAATTATCACGCTGCGCCAGTCACAGTTATCATTGGAGCAAAAGCGTCGCAGCTAGAAAAAGGCGCTAATAAAGTATGGGGTGGACTTCCTAAAGACGCTCGTGTAGAGAACCTAGAAGGCGGATCACAAGGCCTTAAAGGTGCCATGGAATACCTTGCAATGCTGAAGAAGGCAATGCACGAAATGATCGGTGTTCCAGAGACAGCTCTTGGACAAGCTCAGCCTATTTCAAATACTTCTGGTGTAGCACTCTCTATCCAATTCCAACCGCTGATGAATCGCTATCACCAGAAGATTATTCAGTACGCACACGGACTAGAGCGTGTTAACGAGCTCATCCTTCTAAGCCTTGCTGTTAAGGAACCAGAGACGTTTACCTGGAACCCAACTACAGACGTTAAGCTTAAGAAGGGCCAGCTTGATCGCTTAGACCCACAAGACCCTCTTACATACCGTTCATATGTGCACTTCCCACAACCACTTCCTCTAGACAAGCTAATTGCCCTTAATGAAATCCAGAGCCTGCTTTCCCTAGGCTTAGAGTCAAAAGAAGGCGCTCTTCGTACTCTTGGTGAGGAATTCCCAGCAGAGAAGCTCAACGAAATCCGTCAAGAGCTACTCGATGACGCCACAGCAGATGGCGCACTTAAACTTCTACAGACCCAAATTGAGACAGAAATCGCTCAATTAACTGGTTCCCTTGTGGGTACTGGTGGCGCACCTCTTATGCAAGATGGTCAGCCTGCCGCTGGTGCACCTTCAACAGGAACAACCACCCCACCAATGCAGCCTGTGGCCCCAGTAATGGATGAAGCCCTTGCTCAAGCAAATATGGGTGAAATGGACTTACGTAACAAGCTAGTTACGGAAGCGTATGGAACTATGTTGCCACAGCGACGTAATCCAGAAGAGTACGAAAAGTAAGCGTTTACGCTGATTTTTTCGTGCATTAAAGCAAAAATAAGAATACAACTGTTTGGTCATATGAGCTCTCACATCGGAAAACGACCCCTAGGACGTAAGGAATAGAACCATGAGTACAGCAGAAAACATGGCAACTGCTTTTGAAGCAGAAGCCAACACCGCTCCAGTAGTAAATGTGTCTGGCGTTGACGCGCCCACTGTTACTGAAGCACCAGCTTCAACTCCAAAGTTTTACACTGAGGATGACTTAGCAAAGGTTCGTTCACAGGAGAAGAGCAAGCTCTATCCTGAAATTGAACAGCTAAAGAATGAAGTTGCTTCGCTAAAGAAAGAACGTGAAGAGAAAGCCGCTCGTAAGGCTGCCGAGGAAGCTGAGAAATTAGCTAAGAAGGAAGCCAAAGAAAAAGCAAAGATTGAAGAAGACTTGGACGCCAAGGAACTTATCAAGCTAACTGCTAAAGAGCTGCAGGAGCAGTTGGAGCGTGAGCGTCAGGAGACGCAACGTGCCTTCGCTCTTCTGGAGCGTGAGAGAGCTTTTGCTGAACTCAATAGCTACAAACAAAACTTAATAGAGGCTGAACGAGATAACGTCATGCCACAGCTTTGGAAGTATCTTGAGGGTAATTCTCCTGAAGAACTTAACGCGAGCTTGGAAGACCTTAAGGCTCAGACAGCAAGCATTTTTGAAGATGCTATGTCTGCACAACAGGCACAGCGTCAAAGCATGGTTGGAACAAGGGCGACCTTGCCTCCAGCAGGAGCATTGGAAGTCAATTCGGAGAATCGTCAGTTCACCGCCGAGGACATTGCGGCAATGCCTATGAATGAATACGCCAAATATAGAAGTCGTCTCTTGAGCCCAGCGGCACAAGGTAAGACTTCGGGCTTGCTCGGATAAAACACAACTCATCCCATCCCTTTAGAAAGAGGAACCATTTAAATGGCTTCAGGAATCACAGGAACAGGCAACTTAGCTGCCGCTCCTACCGCCTATTCAGGCACTAACACACAGCTTACACAAGCTATCCAGACCATCTGGTCTAAGGAAATCTTGTTCCAGGCTATGCCAATTCTCCGCTTCGAGCAGTTCGCTGTTAAGAAGACAGAACTCGGCGTTGCTCCTGGTCTCCAGATTAACTTCATGCGTTACAACAACCTCGGCTTTGCTTCACCGCTCGTCGAAGGTGTTCGTATGCAGACCAACGCATTGACAGCACAACAGTTCTCAATCACTGTTGCTGAGCATGGTTATGCTCTCGCTGTTTCAGAGCTCCTCCTCAACGC
>Ga0208875_1000325_pt1 | contig 16762 bp, 27 predicted proteins | sample CryBogCBH25Aug08_FD_184612 | JGI IMG/M metagenome (GOLD analysis project Ga0208875, IMG submission 184612) | Freshwater microbial communities from Crystal Bog, Wisconsin, USA - CBH25Aug08 (SPAdes) (version 2) | ecosystem: Environmental > Aquatic > Freshwater > Lake | place: Crystal Bog...
TTAATCCAATAGTTTTAGGTGATAGTGATCCAAGAGAGCTATATGTTGACTACATTCAGTCCGATGGTACGATAGATTTAGGTACAATATCGTATTACGATGAAATAAGAAAAAAGGAAAGCAAATTACACGTCGTTGTTAATTTTAGTGATAATATTGCTGACTCTAATTATGATAGAGATTTAGATAGAATTACTCTATTCTATAAAAAATACGACAAGCTTCCAAAAAATGTTAAACGTAATAAGATAGTTCACGAACTCTTTCATGCTAAAAGATACAATAAACCAACAGCTGCCTATATTAAGGCGACCTCAGGAGATAAGATAGTGAATAAGAGGGACTACTATATGTCCCAAGCTGAATTCCCTATTCAAATAGCAGCTATTATTCATGAGATTAATCTTCAGCAGAAAGAACTCTATCGTCGCAGTAAATCAGGGTCTGGTAGAAGCTTCTGGAAGAATAGAAGAATGCTCCTTCTACAGTCAATAGCTAATCTTATTAACGCTACAAAAATAACTGATGTTGTTGTACCGTATTTTCTCTCCGACTATAAAGGGTTTATTGATATTCTCTATCGTAATAAAAACAATCCATCCTATCAAAAGTATTTTAATACCTTTAAGAGTAAGCTAAAACAACTCTATACTAGTATACAGAATAAGAAACTTCATGCAATGGAGGAGACTCATGACCTTTAAGGAGCTCTGGAATGGCTGGGTTACGGTTTTATTTCTTTTCCTCTTGCTTATTGCTGAATTCTTGTATATACTGTCTTGGTAATGAATAATACCAAACCATCGAGAGAAGCACAAGTATTCCAACTCTGTACAGAGCTTGAGGATATGAAGGTACGTAAGAAAGCATCTGCAAAGGGATTTAATGAAGAGATTAAGCGCATTAACGCTGAAATCAAAGAGCTTCTAAGCCCAGAGGCAGAACAGCTTCCATAATCATTTACGGGCTTGTAGCTCAATGGTCAGAGCAGTCGGCTCATAACTGATTGGCTGTTGGTTCGAATCCAACCGGGCCCACCACTTTAAAATGAAACAATACATTCTTAACGACGTATCTGATAAAGCTAAAGATCTCGAACGCTCTCTTAAGAGAATGCATCGAGTAATTGAAAGTGCTCAGAAGAAAGTATCACGAACTGGTAAGGATAAATCTCTTCTTAAAGCAGCTTGTGAATTAGGATTTATTGTTAATGCTAATCCTATTACTAAAGACGGAAAACGATATGTTAATCCTATGACATCTGGAGATAAACTATTCTTAGAAGAAATGGGTACGTTTAAGTATGTAGAGTTCAAACAAAATGAATTTTTAGATTGCCATGGTAAGCCAGTCTATCTAAACTGGTATTAGAAAATATGCCTGTGTAGTCCAACGGCAGAGACAAGCGACTTAAAATCGCTCCAGTATCGGTTCGAATCCGATCACAGGTACCATATTACTATGAAACTAGAACAACAAACAGAATTAAAACAGACTCTTAAGATGAAGCTTGTCTTTAGCTGCTCTCTTATTGTTCTTATTCTAGTATCAGCTAGTCTTTTCTTTAGCTCACCTATTAAGAACTTTATCCGATCCTATCGACCCCTACCCACAACTGAACTTCATCACACTAAATGAAGTCTCCCATAGATTATACCTTTTATATAATGTTTAAAGGTAACAAATATAAAATTGATGTCGTGGGTATTAATGTATCTATAGAAGGATACGGTATGTCTTTAATAGATGTACAAGGTGAATACAAATCACTTCGTAGATATATAGAGGAGGAAGGATTCATTCAAGAGATTGATAGAAGGAAAGGTATCTTAGATCTTTTTAAAACAAAAAAGGACATATAATTATTTTTATGGGGACGTATCACACCCGCCTTCTAAGCGGTCATTAAATGTGTAACTGGAGTATGTTGGTTCGATCCCAACCGTCCTCACCATTTTAAAATGCCGTTCAGATTATATTTGCTATAATAGTAGTGTCTAAATAGAATGGATATGTCGAATTCTATATCGTTGATTATAGGTTGATCTCTTCGTATTCTTTCTATTTCTACTACAAAATGTATCAGTTTGCGAATGACAGTTCGGGCAAAGTAATCTTATATTAATGGGTAAATTATAATCAGCATTGCCATCAATATGATCTACATGTAAAGATATTGGCTTACTTTGCCATTCTGAAAGGCCGCAGCATTCACATTTATACCCTCTAACAGCTGCGAGATACTTTCTTTGTGTTATGCTATCTCTGCAGTCACCAGCCTCAACTCTTGGAATTGTCACTGTCTTAAATTTATGAATACCCTGACATTTATTAGAGCAATATTTACCAGCCTTTGTACTTTTAATATATTGTGTTTCTTTTCCGCAATTAAGGCAGCACGAGATAATCGCATTGCTTTTTCTCTTTGGAAAAAGTTTGTTATTGTACGTTGCTGCGCAAGATCTACAGCAGAATATTTTCGAATTTTTACTTGTTATTTGTTTATTACATTGTTTGCAGTTCATAAAAGTATTTATACCGACTGTTAATATATTATTACAATATTCTGCGTTTCGAATGTTTGCCTTGCATATTAATAAAAACGTCTATATATTAAAAGAAATAGGAGATTAGCTCAGTTGATAGAGCAGGTCCTTTACACGGACAAGGTCGCAGGTTTGAGCCCTGTATCTCCTACCATTTTATGGTTCATTAGTTTAAAAGCAGAACACTACACTGTCACTGTAGATGCAGGGGAGCGTTACCCCTATGAACCGCCATTTTTTTCTTGCAATAATCTTAAAATCATTTATTATTCTTATATGGCTACAACAAAGAACAAAATCGTTAAGGTCTGGGGTGCTACAACATCTAAGACTAGCTTCGCAGCAAAAGAACAAAAAATTACGGCAGCTCGTCGTAGAATGTTTGGAGTACCCTCACGCGCTCAACGTTCAGATGCAGGCAAGAAAAGAAAATAGTAGCATTTTTAGCTCTATACCATATTATCAATATATGAAACTTATTTCCGCTTTTGGTCTTATTGTATTTGCTGTATTTTTGTTTATTAGCTGTCCTATTGGTTTAATTTGGGCGCTTAATATTTTATTTAATTTTCATATTTCTTTTAATATTGAAACTTGGCTTGCTGCAGCAATTTTGTATTATTCTTTCTCTCGACCTGGTCGTTTTACCGATAAAAAATAATGAAATACGTTATCGAACGATGGTCGGGTAAATCCTGGTACCCTTCCTTGTGTTCACCCTACAAGACAATGTCTGAGGTAAATGAGCATTTAAGGGACTATTGGTGGCATTATACAGCTGAGTATCCCTATAGGATTAAAAACTTTAAACCAAAGAAAAAAGTTCAGAAATATGTTCCAAAGTATAAATCACAAGATTGGAATTCTGATGATCAGATGGTAGTTAGTTACAGTAGATAACTAATAAATATAGTTGGTGAACTATATTACTCTTACGTATCCGCAGACGGCATCTATCCAATTTCAGGGATATATGTTCGATCATGTATCTCAGGTTTTCTTGAGTTCTGGTAATAGTTTTATATTTCCAACGTTGTGTGCGGTTAATTCATTTACTAATAATCCAAAGGTATCAGCGCTTTTCCCTTCGTTTTCCGGGTATCCATTGCCTTCTAACTATTATTATTCAACGGATAAGAACCATTTATACGTTTCTATACCAAGTTTTGATGTATCTTGTACGTTAGATGTTATTATCTATAATGATGCCGGTTATAGTACACTCTCAAAGAAAGGCTACCTTATAACCAATGTCGCGTCTTCTACTATTAATGATCTTACTACAATAGCTGGTAACTTAATAGTGACAATCCAGGATCCATTGTCTGAAATAACCTTAATTAACCATTAAATATAGACGATGAGTTCACAGAATTTTACTAATTTTAACCTAAGATCCATTCCTCTAACAGGCGATTATCTAGTTGGATATTCTTATGATGGTTCTGCTGAATTACGGACAACAGTTGGTAGTTTAGTTCAGGGTATTAGCAGTATTATTAACAATAATATTACCCCGTCTTTCAATCCTTATTCATTCAATGCTAATACTTCAGCTATTCAAACCACAATCGGTGGTAATAGTGCATTAGGACAATTCTCTAATGTGGAAGGTGGTTATGGTAATCTTGCCTCCGGTCTTTATTCTAACGTTAATGGCGGTACAATTAATGTAGCAGGTAGTGCTTGGGCAACAGTTGGTGGTGGTAATTTAAATCAAGCCCTTTCTGGTTATTCTGTTGTCGCGGGTGGTTGGTCAAATTGTGCTACTAATTGGGCATCCTCTGTTGGTGGAGGTTATGGTAATAGAGCTTTAGGATCAGGGACGTATGTAGGTGGTGGGTTGAATAATACGGCATCTGGTACCTATTCAGCTATCTTAGGTGGTCAAAATAATACCACAAATAATTTATCTGGTACATTTATAGTAGGTACCGGATTAAGTGCAGTTTCAGCAAATTATACCTATATAAATAATCTCGAATTAGGTAATTTACCTTCAAGTATTATCTTAAGAGATGCTAATAATGTTCGTTGGAAGATGTTCGTGACAACATCAGGTACAGTATCGGCAGTTTTAGCTTAATATTAGCACTTTGATGTGCTGAGAATATTGAAACATAGGTATTTCTCTATAAATAAACATGTGCACCTTGTAGATATTATTTTAGACAATCGCGTTTCATGTAAATTTATTGATGACAGAGAGTCAGAAAACGTTATCTTCTGCCGTCCTTTAGAAGAATGTCTTCATGATATTACCCTTATTACAACAAAGACTGATGAATTCGTACACAAATATATCGAGGAATCGACCGGTGAGTATATAGTTACATCAATTACTCTTCCTAATGGTGAAGTTCATGATGATATTCGTTTTAAATTGGTAGAGTGTGAAGTTGGAGAGGATTTACCGCATTCCATTATTAATCTTGAAACTCTAGGTACATTTCCTGATAATAAAAACGTATTAATATCTGAGAGTAAAACACCATTATACGAAGTTAAAGTATCAGAAGATACGTCAGCTGTCTATCAACATGCTAAAGAGCTTGAAGCTAATCTCTATAAGAAAAGTCAAAAACTTAACGAAGAAAAATTAGCTCTACAAAAAGAAAGAGAAGAGCTTCAACGTAAGCAATTAATTCTAGAGGATAGCTCACGACTTCAAAAGACATTAGAAGATTATAAGGCTGATCTTTTACAGGAAACATTTTTAGTAGGTATTCAGCAAAAAGAACTCTTGGAAAAGAGCGTTCAGAAATTAGAAAGCTCTTTACAGGAACAATTTGATAGTCAACAAATTAATGTAAACAAGTATCTTGATACCATTATAACAGAAAATCTCAATGAACTTAAAAAGCAGCAAAATGAAAGACTTGATGCTATACGGGAAGACCTTAATAGATTATTAGATGAAAAGATTGCTTTAAAATTAAGAGATAATACCATTTCAACTTTCATCTCATCATTACCTGAATCTAATAGCTAAAGAACTCGAATTCTATTGTTTTTTAAGTAAATACTAACGTGGAACAAGATCCGTTTATAAGCTTTTTATCTAATCTCACTGAGAAGATTAGTGTTGAGAAGGAGCATAAAGCGTTGATGGAGAAAATTAACTCCGATCAACCTGCTCCTACGGTATCTCCTTTAGAAGAAACTCTATATAGATTACAAGAAAAAATTAGTCAACAGGTTCAGGCTCATATTGATGTCACTACACCTAAAGAAGAAATTAAAAAGGTAATAGTTGAACCTATTAAGGAAGAAATTGTTGTAGCTAAAGAAGAGGAAGAGGTATTAGAGGAAGAAAACTTTGGTGACTTTGTTACTAAGCTTAAGGATATTCTTGCTTCAACAAAAGAGACTAAATCAATCAAAGAAGAAAAGAAAAAAGAGGAAGAAGTACCTAAGGTTGTCGAAGTTAAGAAGAAAGAAGAATCTCCAGTAGAAGTTAATAACTATATTCAGGAGCTTGAGAAACAAGCAGAAGCTGAACCTGATGCACCTACAAACAATTACGTAGCAGAGTTGGATAAGATTAGCTCTAAAGTTGCTGGTGTTGTTGAGCCTGATAAGGTTCAAGACATTAAGAAGTTACTTGAAGAGTACATGGAGAAGTATCTCAAGAAGGCTGCTATTTTATCAGAGTACGCAGGTGGAGGCGGTTCTGTAGCCCAGCAATTTGCTAATGGCGGTACAATGAAAGGTACCTTAAATGTCACCGGTCAATACCTTTCCGGTGGCGTTGATTTAGCGAGTATATTTACAGGGGGAGGAGGTGGCGGCTATCAAACTCTTTCTTTTAATTCTACTAATGCAAATCTTTCTATTAGTAATGGTAATACTGTTAGCTTATCCGCATTAAGTGCTACTGGTGGTACTGGTGATCCTGCTGTTAATTCCTTAGTACGCAGCAATAGTGCTAATTGGAACAATAGCTACACAACACTGACTGCTAGTAGCGGTAACTGGAATAGCGCTTATCAATCTCTTTCTACACAAGCCTATACCCTATTTCCTTCTACTTCTACAATCCTACCAACTGTCGGAAATAACCAATCAATAGGCTCGCGTTATTCTTATGTAGGCAGTGGTCAGAATAATATTATTTGCGCTACTAATAGTTCATCATATGCTGGTGCTTGTAATTATAATGTATCGATTTTCTCCGGATCTAATAATATTGTATTTGCGTGTTCTCAAGGCGGTGGTTCAGATACAGGAGTTTTTATTTGTAATACCTTTATCGGCGGTGGTGTAGGTAATAGTGCCGTTGCAAATACAGGGACCGATGACGGGCATATACAAAATAGTACAATCTTAAACGGTTGTTGTAACTCTATTTGTCAAAACGCTTGGCCTGGTAACGCAGGTGGTATATGTACATCAACAATTGTTGGTGGTACTTGTAATACTTTATCAGGGTTTTGTATAACAGATTCCGTTATCGGTAGTGGTAGTTATAATAAAATAATTTCTAATTCTAACAGTAATTACTCTCTACAAAATATTGTTGTAGCTGGTGGTTATAACAATACAGCTTCCGGATGCTATGCAAGTAGTTCTGTAATTGGTGGTGGTTTGAATAACTGTAATTTAGGTAGTTATGGTGTAATAGCAGGCGGTAATACCAATTGTATAACAAGCTGTTGTGGTGGTAATTTTATTGGCGGTGGTACTTATATAACAATATGTGGATATAACGGTTCTTCAGTTATTGGCGGTGGGTATTGTAATACAACATCCGGTTATAATGGAACCGACGTTATTGTCGGCGGTAGCTATAACACCTCATCAGCTTACAACGGTAATAATTTCATTGGTGGCGGTTTTTGTAACTGTATAGATGGCCCCAATGGAGCTGGTTATTATTCTACAGGAACATCAGTAATAGTTGGAGGAGGTTATAATTATGTTTTAGGTTCTGATAGTACTATTGTAGGCGGTGTATGTAACTCATTAAGTGCTAATAATGCTTTTATTGGTGGCGGTGCTCATAATACAGGTTCAGGATCTTATTCAGCAATACTAGGTGGATGCAGTAATAACGATAACGGTAATTGTAATATTTTTATTCTCGGTTCAAATATTACAGCAGTATCAGCTAATTACACATACGTTAATAACCTCAGTAGTCAGGGAATAATAGCTGATCAAACCGGTACATCAAATAATTGGAATACAATTTATAATTATACATCAGCTAATTTTGCTGCAAAAGCACCTAGCTATTATATGGTTGATACTACAACACAAGGTGTTACGGCAACCCTACCTTCTATAACTCAAAAAGGATTGGTTGTTGGATTTATGGATCCATATTATACCTGGAATACAAAGAATTTTACCTTATCAGCACCTACTAACATCGAAAATCAAAATCAAACAGTTGCTATGAATATTGCAGGATATTCTTTTAAAGCGATATATGTAGGTGGTTCATATGGATGGAGAATTACCCAGTAATACTTAAATATCCACAAACATGATCAACTTAACATCATTATTTTCGTTAACAAGCAATTACGCTATACCATATAATCTCGGTACAGGTAATGTGGCTTTTAGTGGTGATGAAATATATACTATTACTAATAATAATTTATTATTTAATAATAATATAGTACCAACAACGGTTAGTACTTTTAGTATTGGTTCATCCGCCTTTCCGTTTAAAACTCTCTTTATTTCAGCTAGTACATTATCAATGGCAGCACCACCTGGCGGTAATAATCTTTCTATTCTTAATGATGGATCTAACTTTCAAATTACTAATGGTGGTTTAAGATCTACAGTTATCTATACTGGTGGTCTTTTATTGAGTGGTAATAATATTGGAGCAGATCCATTGTTTAGTAGCCTACCAATGACAATTGGAACTAATGGTCTCCCTGCTCTTCAAATTCTAGTACCTACAACATCTACTTCTACAATTAGTACAACTAATGTAATGTATGCCTCCGGTGGTAATAGTAATCTTTGGAATTCAGCATATAATAATCAAACAAATTATCTCCCAATAAGTGGTGGTACATTAACAGGCGGTTTAACAGCTAATAGTGCATTAATAGGTAAAGATTTTTCAAACTTTACTGTTGTATCAACTGTAACAAACACTACAGCAATTAGTGCTGATTTTTCAAAAGATACTCTTATTCATCTTCATGCTTTTAAAAATGGTACAATTAATTCAGTATCCAGTCCTTTAAAAATAACACCTATTAATTTTACAGCAGGTAGTACTATTGATATTCTTATTTTTAATCCGTTGCCTAGTAATGGTGTTGTATATATGGACTGGGGAGGAGTTAACGCAGCATTTCCTAATTATCAAAACGGTAGCGGAGCGCCTTATATTGTTGCCTTAAGTAGTATTAACACAACACAGACTTATCACTTTAAATATATTTGTATTGATGGTACCCTAACTAACACTTTTATCATTACATAATAAATTATCATGTCAAACCTAATCAACAGTTATTCACTTTCTTCTGTAATTGGAATCGGTACCGATACTCCAAATCAGAATCTTACTGTTGTTGGTGGTACAACTCCAGCAACTCTAGTTGGTAACATGAATGTCATTGAATCACTATAAATAATATATATGGACAACATAACAATACCTGATCCCATCGTAATACAAGCTGTCAGAGATCAATTTATTCAAAAGAGAATTATTGCTAGAATTAAAGGTTTATCACAAGCTGTTATTCTTTGGGATGGACCTGAGCAATATGAAGCAGCTGGAAATTGGACAAATGAATCTGTTCTTGCTCAGGCTTCTGCAGTTCTTGCTCTTTCTTCTATTCCTTGGGTCGTTTAATCGTTACTCGTTCGTATCTACAGATACTCGACCCTCGACCTTCATTAATTAATTGTGTACGGGTCTTATAGACGATGACAGGGACAGGCTTAGGCTTTTTGTGATTAATAAGTAAGTCAACAAATTCTTTAAATGCCCGTAACATAAGATAAATTTATTTAGTGACCCTTGTCACAAAATTTATCCTAAAGAGAAAACTTTTATTAAAAAGTTTTAAGCGTTCAATACAAGCAACGGACCCGTACCATTAATAGTAACTCCTGTGAATGGACCGTAGATAATCTGGCCAACTGGTAAGGTTACATTAAGAAGAGAGGTAAGGTTTGAATTAGTAGCGGTTACAGCTGTGAGCTGAGTACCAGATACAATTGCTTGAATACCCATAAAGGTACCGAACGCTGAGCTACTTGCTGCGACAGCTGATAAACCATTTTGAGCTGGGATAAAGTCTTCAGAGTTTACTACATAGTTAAGGGTAGCAAACTTCGGGTACACATTAACAGAGGTAAGAGAGGGAGGTGGATTATTTGGTGTCCAAAAACTACCTGAGAGGGGTTGAGTACCAAGCTTAACGTCAGAGGGAATATAGGCTTGAGTATTGTCAGGCCATGCATTATCAGTTACAACGACAGATGAAATTGCAGGAAAGCGATTATCATTAAGAATTTCTACGTAAATAGCCTGTTCATACTGCGAACGATTAACAACGTATGATGGATTATAAGCGTAGGGTAAGGGAATCTGCGGTTCAGCCATAATGTATAATTATTTAATGTAGCAGTCATAAAAATAACAATTGTTTTTTTACTTTTAGCGCTTAATATATTTATATGCCTGACAAATATATTGTATTTCATATTGATGGAGGCGCTGGTAAGAATGTTATTGCTACCGCCGTTTGCCGTTCAATTAAAGCTGCCTATCCTGAACATAAGCTTGTTGTCGTAACAGCATGGCCAGAGATTTTTTTACATAATCCTAATGTTTATAGAGTCTATAAGTTCGGTAATCTTCCTTATTTTTATGATGATTACGTTAAGAATAAGGATTCTAAGATTCTAAGATTAGAACCATATCATACAGAAGATTTTCTTTATCGACGTAAGCACTTGAGTGAAATCTGGTGTGATCTCTTTAAGATACCTACGACAGGTGAAAAGCCTGAAATTTTTCTCACACAAAGAGAACTCATGTTTGTCTCCCATCAACTACAAAAAGATGGACCTGTATTACTTGTTCAATCATCTGGTGGTGCAGAGAATCAACAGCATCCTTATAGTTGGGCACGCGATTTACCACCAGTAATTGCTCAGGATGTAGTGAATCTAGTTAAGGATAACTTTAAAAAGATTCTCCATGTAAGAAGAGATAATCAGCCATCACTTAATAATACTATTCAAGTTACTGATAATCTTAGAAATTTGTTTTGCTATGTAGCACTATCTGATAAGATTCTCGGAGTTGATTCTTTAATTCAGCATGTTGCTGCTGCTTTAGGAAAATCAGCTACAGTTTGTTGGATTACTAATGATCCTAAAGTATTTGGTTATAGCTTACATACAAATATTATGGCAGCAGGTCATAAGAACTTTAGTCATCAAATTGACCATTATCTCGATCAGGCAGATTGGATTGGTAATAATTTCTATCAATGTGATTACGCCGATCTTAATCAAATCTTTAGTAGAGATCAAATTGTTGAAACTCTCCTAGGATCAAAAGCAAAAGAATTGCTATTTGATTTTGATGTAAACGACCATACAATTACTGTCTAATGATCTTCTTTAACTCTTCTATGCCTAGAAGCATGTCGACCTTGCTTCAATGTATTCTCAATCAAAATCCTGAAGTTGCTGCAACTCCTACAGATGGTGTTCTTGAGTATCTTTACGGGGCTCGAGCTAACTTTACAGGTACCCCTGAGGTAAAAGCTATTGATCCAGATCTAGCCCTTCGTACGTGGAGAGGCTTTTGCTGGGGAGGACTAGAGGGATACGCTAAGACGTATACTGACAAACCTAATCTTTGTATTAAGACAAGAGGTGCCACTATTCATTATGATTGGTTTCAGAAGTTCATGCCATACGATATGAAGTGTATTGTTATGGTAAGAAATATGAAGAGTATTATTTCTTCAATGGAAAAGCTCTTTAGAACAAATCAAGAGAGACATCAAGAGATTCAAAATCATAGTCAGATGTCTGGTACTAGTACACCGAAGCGAGTTGACTCATGGTTCGCTAATCCACCTGTTGGTCTCGCTCTAGAGCGTTTAAATCAATGCTTCCTAGAGGGAACTAATAAGCATTTCTTATATGTAAGGGCTGAAGACCTTACAAGTTATCCAGATAGAGAGATGAATAAGATTTACAAATATCTTGGACTTGAACCTTATAAGCATGACTTTGATAATATTGAACAAACTGTTAAAGAAGATGATTCCGTTTACGGTTTAACTTCCGACCTCCATACTATTAGAAGAGCTGTCCGTCCATTAACACCTGATTATAATCAAGTCTTAGGTCAACAGGTTTGTGACTGGATAGATAATGCTCATCAAGGTTACCAACGGCTTTTTGGCTACATTAAGTAATAAATATCTATGTGAGCGACATAGAGTACAATAAAAAACAACCATTTTTTAATAATGTTTACGGAAAGCTATTATTGTATATATTAGCTGCTTCTTTAACTTCGCTCGGTAACGATTTAGGACATTATACATGTCATGATTCTGGATGGTCAGATATTACACCCGTACACTGGGCTACAATTATCATCAATCTTATTGTTCAAGGTTTAATTGCATGGAGGGCGTATATCGATGGAACTGCTGAACTTCAAAAAGAATATATAAGTAAGGAAGACAAATGACATTTAAAGAATACATAACTACATCTAAAGGAAAGAGAGAACTTAGTAACTATCTTAAAAAGAATCCGCATGTTAAGCGGAAAATTGAACGAATGAAAGATCGTGTCGTGCTCCCTCAATCAAAACAATCACGTCATATGGATTCAAGCAATATGGGGGTAACTAGTGGATTGCCTGCAGCTACCCAAGGTAATCAACCATCAATGAGTTGAAATTTAATACGTAAAGAATAAATCTTTATATATGACAACAAATACATCTGCTACTCTTACTGAACTTGTAACAACTTTTGCTACTGAAGCTGAGAAGTTCTATAATGGTAATAACGCAGCTGGTGCTCGTGCCCGTAAGGCTCTTCAAGAGGTTATTAAGTATAGCCGAGCTGAGCGTAAGAATATTCAAGAGACGAAGACAGCTAGAAAAGCCACAAAGGCCTAATCCTTATATTCAATAAAACCCTCGCTAATGAGGTAATTAGTGAGCTTACAGAGAACGTCTTCTTCAATATCTTCATCAGAATTTATATATTGAACGAAGACAGTCGTATCGCCGTCTTGAGTTAAGACTTCTACCTCGTACTCGATACCTTGAAATGTGAGATCAAAGTATCTTGCGTCGCTTTTCATTAAGGAATTCTACGAAGAAGTTGAATAGCTTTAGGAGCAGAGAGAATATTTAGATAGAACTGCTTACCGTCTTTTTCGTAAATTGTTCCCCATGCCGTAGAATTACTCTGTGGTTCTTTTTGTACAGAACCAATACGCTTCCAATCATTAAATTCAAATGTAGCTTGAGCTTCAGCCAAGATCTGTAAATCGTTTTTAAGGGTATTGTGTAACATGTATAATATTTTATTATACTGTTTGTGTGGTTTCTACTTCTTTTTTAATTGATCGACAGTCTTTTCAATTTTTTTACCGCTACAATTACATTTATACTCAACTTTTTTACCAATTATATTCTTACCCTTACCTTTAATATTGCTAACCTTTGTAACCTTACCCTCTGTACCACATTGTTTACAGTCAGGATTAACGTTCTTTACATAATCACCAGGCTTAAAAGAATGTTTTTCAACAAAGGATTTAAAGGTCACCTAAGTATTTATCGCCGAGCCTTAATAAATTGTCCCTTCTTATTACGACGTCTTGGTGCTAGCTTGACTTTCTTTTTAATTGGCTTCTTTACTGATATTTTTACAATCTTTTTCTTTGTTGTCTTAACAGGAGCTTTCTTTACTTGTTTGACTTTCTTTGTAGCAGACTCTTTCAAAGCCTTTGCATTAAGAATAGCAGTTTGAATTCGTTGTAGCCAATCTGCATGATTACGATCGTAGAGAGCGCTCATTGCTTCGTTGACCAAGAATTCAATTCGCTTGAAGATATACTCCTTATGACCGGCATGATGATCACCACGTACTAGCTCTTGAATAGAGAGTAGAGCATTCTCAATATTATCTTCTCCACCTCTATCATAAGATGCCTTAACCAAAATATCAGGTTGATACTCCATCCCATAAACCATCTTTGCCTTATGGTTAACCTTTTTGAGAAGAGAATTATTATGAAGATTTAATCTACAAAATAGTGGATGTGTCGATGCTTTGAGAACAATGGGTGTAAGGTTATGGTAAATAACTCGCGCGATCTTCGCTTCAATTGTCGGTGTCGTTGTGTTCATATTTCAAATAATACTAGTTGATGATAATGAATATGTCAACTGTAAAATTTCAATTCCATAAAATTTAAATATATCTAAGGCTCCAGTATCTTTTGTATAGGTATCACGGTATACAACTTTCTTTATACCATGGGCTACAATCTGTCGAGCACATCCTGAACACGGAAGCAAGGTACAAGCAATTAACCTACCCTCTCCTTGTTTGAAGAGTGAGAGTAAATTAGTTTCGGCATGTAAAATATAAGGCCGTCTTCCATCCCTATCAGCCCAAAAGTAATCAGACATTGTAGTGCCTGGTGCTAGCCCATTATAAGCAACTCCAAGTACTCTATTGTTATGATCTAAAGCACAGGCACCAACCTGAACAAAAGGATCTTCACTCCTTAATGCTGCAGTTTCCGCTAACTGTAATGCATATTGTTCCCAAGATGGTCTTTTCATATTAAAAATCTAAATGTAAAACTGAATACGTTTTAATGAGCTTAGAGATAGGATCCTGTATAGTATAGCCAGTTAAGAGTAACGAATGATCTCGTTTAATATCGAGGTTATACTTTTGTTTCATATCAGTATTTATAATGTCTAATTTATCATTAAAACCATTGGAGACGACCGTATTGGTGTCAGCAATCATAGTATAAAAGGGCAAACATAACGCAGCTATTAAAGCTATATTCATATTACCGTTTATGATAAGCTTTCTTCTTTATAAATGCAAATTGATAAGGTTGTTCATTTGCATCATAAACCTTACATTCTTTTCTTCTTTGCTGATACCAATTATAATCTTCTCGAGAGAGAATTGTTTTTTCTATTCTCTCTTCCCGATACATACTTACAACCGAATACTTTCAGGTTTTGTAGAACGGATATATACTTCTCCGTATACTTCTAAGATTCCCATAGCAGCTTGGAATTCACGTTGAGACATCTTATCCCAATCCTTAAGCTTCTTATATGTCTCGTCAGCCATCATCTTATAATGCTTATCTCTATCTTCCTTCTTGGCATGCTTAATAGCATCCTTATAAGGTCTCATCTTAGCTTTATAATGAATAGCTGTAAGAAGACTATAACCGCCTTTCTTGCGAGTCATCTTTTCTATTTTAACAGCTCCGGCTAAACGCTTATGAAGAAACTCTAAAAACGATTCCGTGGTGTTCAATGCAGACTTAACTGCTTCCATTAATGATTCTAATCTCATAAAATTATTTATGCTGAACAAGCTTGACAGTCTAAGATAGAACGAGCTAGTTCTTGTGCAGGGTTAGCTGAACGTTGATAATAGAGAGCTTTAATTCCCTGTTCCCAGGCAAAGATCATAAGCTCATTAACATCCTTAGGCTTTGTATTCGGTGGTATCATTACGTTTAATGATTGACCTTGATCAATATATTTTTGACGTTGAGCTGCCTGGATGATAATCTCTTTCTGAGAGATCTCACCAAATGTCTTAAAGACATCTTTTTCGTTTTGAGTAAGAAAATCTAAGTGCTGAACTGAACCACCTTTCATAAGAATACTCTTCCAGGTTTCATCGTCATGTTTATCTTTATCCTTAAGCAATTGCTTGAGGTAAGGATTCTTGTATGTAAATTTACCCTTAGCTAAGTCCTTTACAAAGTAGTTACTGTTGAGAGGTTCAATAGAGGGACTCACTTGACCGAGAATAAATGAACTTGAAGTGGTAGGAGCTACAGCAAGGGTTGTAGAATTTCTACGCTTATAGCCTTTGAGTAATGATGGCTCACCGAGCATATCAGCAAGTAATGCTGTTGCCTTATCAGCGCGATCACGAATGAATTTCCAGATCTGATTATTAAGCATTTTAGCTTCCATAGACTCAAACGCAATCATCTTAGATTGAAGAAGAGAATGCCATCCAAGAACACCAACACCTACTGCTCGTTGATTGATAGCAAACTTACGTGGTGCGTCCATAAACTTCATACCTTCGGTCTTATCAATGAACTCAGTCATTACCGCATCAAGGAAATAAACAAGATGGTCAATAGCATCAGTATTTTTCCACTCTTCCCACTTCTCAAGATTCATTGAAGAGAGGTCGCAAACAAAGGATTCATCGGGACCGTTTGAGAGCATGATTTCTGAACACAAATTACTATGATTAATCTTTAATCCCTTATCCTTATAGACTTGAGGAGCTTGATTGTTAGCGTTATCACTAAAAAAGATATAAGGATACCCGGACTCAAAACGCTTCTTAATAACAAGTCCCCAAATCCTACGCTTTTCTTTATCTCCATCCATCATTGATTTCATCCACTCATCACTAACACAAATACCGATAGAAAGATCTTGAATATCATCACCTTCACCTCTAATCTTAAGAAACTCTTCAATATCTTTATGATCGATAGGAAGATAAGCTGCAAATGATCCACGACGAACATTACCCTGAGAGATATAATTTGTAAGAGAATCAAAGACTGTCAACTGATGATGTACACCCGTTGCTTCACCTCCAGATGAGATAGGTGTACCTCTAGGGCGTATGGCACCGAAGTAACCTGATGTACCACCACCAACCTTTGACATAACACCAACTTCAGACATCTTATAAAGAATGTCATCCATGTTATCTGGTACATACGATCCAAAGCACGAAATAGGTAATCCTCTGTTACGACCGAAGTTAGACCAAATCGGTGACGATAGGGAATAAAATCCCTTATGCATATACTCCTCGAACTTCTTCGCAAATCCCTTAAGCTTAAGATACTTTTCAGCAGTCTTAGCAATATCGGTAATACGTTGTTCGGCAGTTTCTCCTTCGATAAGGTAACCACGTTCAAGAAATTTTCTT
>Ga0208875_1000329_pt1 | contig 16667 bp, 10 predicted proteins | sample CryBogCBH25Aug08_FD_184612 | JGI IMG/M metagenome (GOLD analysis project Ga0208875, IMG submission 184612) | Freshwater microbial communities from Crystal Bog, Wisconsin, USA - CBH25Aug08 (SPAdes) (version 2) | ecosystem: Environmental > Aquatic > Freshwater > Lake | place: Crystal Bog...
TTGGTTAGCGGCAAATGCGTTAGTACGAGCAACACAGCCTAGTGCGTTTTGTGGCAATAGTTCGTAAGTTACATATTTTGGTAATTTAGCAGCCGCATCATATCCTACTAGATATGCCTGTTGGCATAATGGTTGTACACCAGCGGTTTGTGGAAAACCGTAGGGTGCGTGTGCCTGACATTGTGCAGGAGGAAATGGAGCACGTTGTGTCCAAGCGTTCGATGCTAGACTTGTAACTGCTAGCAATATAGCAAATAGAATTTTTTTCATAATATACCTTTATAAAGTTGGTATATTATTTATTATTATAAACTGCCGTTTCCGTAGATCTAGACGCCGCCGATGGCAGTGATTGTTATACTGACGCTTTTACAAAACAATTCCCTGCTGTGTTATCCACACAAATATAAGTTACCCACATTGTAGGATGATTACAGAGATAAAATGACGTTCCTCCAACAGCGTTGTTACTGGTTGAAAGTCCGTGATTGTACTGCTGAGTGCCGCCAATATTATTATAAACTATAACATTAACTTGTTTACCTGCGGTATAGTTAGTTAATGTTGCTGTTACAGTTGCGGCGTTTGTATGTAGGTGGATAGTTGTGTCTGTTGAAAAGTCGATAGTAAATGCAGTTGTGATTCCAGAAATAATCCTTGGTGCAGTGCTATTTGCTATCAGTGTATTAACTGTAGCAGTAGTTGTGTATCCTAGTCCTAGTACATAGCTTTGTGTAGCATAGTTGGTTAAACTGTTTGCTATCAATGCTGTTACTGTGGCAGTTGTAGTATAAAGACTTAGTGCAGAACTTGTGATAAAGCCTTGACTGTTCACATAAGTTTGTGTAGCATAGTTGGTTAAACTATTTGCTATTAGGCTTGTTACTGTGGCAGTTGTAGTATAACCTAATCCTAGTACATAGCTTTGTGTGGCATAACCAGTTAATGCGGAACTGGTGATGTATCCACCATCATTGGCCCAGGATATGTTCACTGTGCCTGTAGAATGGTCAACACGTATGCCTGTACCTGTGGTAATGCTGGTAACGCCGATCGCAGGTACGCCTGTAATCTGGCTCCATAAGACTGTTGCTGTTGAATTCCACGCTACTGACTGCACTCCGCCCGAACCAAATACTAGAGTCTTACCAGTGGCAATGACTGTGTTGCGATTCAGCACTAGGTTGGCTGTGGATGTTGTTAAACCAATTTGGATATCAACATCGCCAGTTGTAGATTCAATAGTGTTGTTGAAGAACTTTAACTGCCCTACCTGTAGTTGGTAAGCACCGTTGACATACAGCACACCATTGTTAACAGTAAGTTCAGCGTCTGTGCCCAATGAAATGTCGTTGATCCAAACTGATCCTGTACCAACATAGATACCTTTCCAACGCTGACCTGGACGACCCAGTAGATACTCAGCATCAATGCTGGGCATTAGATCCACTGAGTAGGTAATGGTAGTAGCATTGGCCACACTGATAATACTGTCTGTGGTATCTGGCGATCCGATGAATGTTACAATTTCAGTGGCAGTAGTACCTATGGCAAGATTACCACCATCTATGTACAAATAACCATCACCACTACCGTTGATGACCCAAGAGCTGGTACTGTATCCAGTACCGTTAATACCCATATCTATAAAGTGACTGCTGTCACTGCCGTCATCAGCAGTGGCCACAACGTCACTGCTGGCCAAAGGATCTGTGCTGTGATTCATAATCACAAACTGTGCGAATGAATTTACATTGGCATCTACTCTAGCAGGTGCGTTGGAGAATGTTGTGGTACTGGCATAGGTTGTACCAAATAGTGCTTGTCCGGACACTGATAGATTTGCCAGTGTACTGGTTGTAGCAATCAAGTGTTCGGTTTGGAATCCTGTTGTGCTGTCTGTATACCAATAGTCGTTGCCACCGTTATAGGTCCATAGTAGACTGCGAATACCCGTAGCAGTACTACCTAACTGTATACCGCCTGTGTTGATTTGGCTAATATTAGTAGCAGAACTTGCTAGGTATAACCTATATCCTTCTATAGTGCTGGGAATAGCATTGGTATATGTGCCATTAACCGTGAGATTATTAACTGTGATATTGTTAAAACTAACAGAAGCTGTTGTAGCTACGCTCTGTGGAATACTGATAGTACCATCTGGTGCGACATCGATGTTAGCACCAATGACCACACTGCCTAATTGTGTTGTACTGGCTGGAATATTTGGGCCTATTGGGCCTTGTGGACCAGTAGGACCTGCTACTGTACTTGCGGCACCCTGTGGACCAGTAGGGCCAGTTGCACCAATATTACCTCGTGGACCAGTTGGTCCCTGCGGTCCAGTAACACCTTGTGGACCTATCGGGCCTTGTGGTCCAGTTGGTCCTGCCACATTACTATTTGCTCCGGTAGGCCCTTGTGGTCCAGTAGGTCCAGTTGGGCCAGCACCGCCACCACTGCCCAGTAAAGGAAGTCCTCCTACTGTTACTCCGTCACTATATCTAAGGGTAGGAGTTACGCCCGGTTCGGTAGGCTCATTGTAGAACAATCGCCCTTTCTCGCCTACATATTCGTCGGCAGTTAGATTATTTGTTCTACTTGTGAATACTTTTTGAGTAGTCATTGGCTACTCCCTTAAACGTCTAATGGCTCGTCATTGGCTGCTTCATCTTGTGCGGCAATACCCGATAACTGCTTCATACGAGTAATATCGTCCCCGCCATCTTGATCATATACAGAATCAACTCCTGTAGATTTTTTCAATAATTCTAATTTTGCCTGTAATGGTGGCACAAATATCCCACTTACTTCTCGATCTGTTCCATCAGTATTACTTACATCAACCTGTACTAATTCAGCACGATTTGGTTGTGCTTGTGCCTGTTGTCCTTCTATACCTGCCAATAATTCTGCAAGTCCGTGCAGTATTTCTGATGCTTTCATCGTGTTTCCTTGATGTTCACTGTAAGTACTATATTTATAGAAATTTAAGTGTTTAGATTATTTTAGGGATTTGTTACTGAAGTAATGAACCAAAAGTCACTGCTCATATTTGTATCTTGAATAACCTGGTATGGCATATAAAAATATCCGTGATCGCCCCAAGATGTTCCCCAACTATTTCTAGCAATAAACATTCCGTTACCTGTTCCACGGAAATTATCATAGTATCCAACCAATGATACTGCGTGACCTCCTAGAAGAGATTCAGTTTTTGTATTTGGATACGTCATTATTCCGGTATTAGCAGTTGCTGTAGATTCAAAGCTATCATAAACATCAAATCCAACAACCACAGGATAACCTTGAGCAATTGCTGTTTTAACTGCTGTAAAATTTGCACACTTCTGATAAGCACCTGCTTTACGTTTTGCGGCATCTGTATAAGCTGCCTGACTAGGTCTTATAGTAAATCTATTAATAACATATGGCCAAATACTTTCAAGAGGAGCACCATAAGTATTAACTGATTTGATACCATCACGAATCATAGCACCACTGTCATAATTCATAGTACCTTCCATTAAACGTTCTTGATAATATATAAACAATCTACTAACTGTTAATTGTTTATTATTTTTACGATCTAAATATTCAATTATTCCTGCAATAGCATTACCTGTGCAACTACCCAATTGTCCCTGGTCTTCAATAGGACTACACCAAGATCGAAGATCAACTGTTGTTGGAGCGGCTGCTGAGACCGCAGGAGACGGAGAATATAAATGATCTCGTGGATCAGGTAATTCTCTTTTCCAATGATATTTTGGTATTGCTATTTTACTACGTCTTAACATTTTTAATTCTTTATTTTAAAATAAAGTCATACATACCAGAAGCTTCCGCCCCATACTATATAAGCTGGACTACCTACTCCCGAAGCTGTATAATAACCGCCGCTTAATGTTGTCATATTTATCTCTTATGGATTAGATACTGAATTAACTGACCAGAAATCACTGCTCATATTAGCATTGTTGATCACAGAGTATGGCATGTAAAAATAGCCACTTTGACCCCAACCTGTTCCCCATGAGTTGCGAACAATAAAGTATCCTGTTTGTCCACCGGACCCGGTCATAGCATCATTGTAGCCCACGATAGCCACAGCGTGACCACCTAGGATCTGTTCTGTGTTTACGTTAGGATAAGGCATCTGTCCTGTTCCCGAAGGTTGCCACCATGTTCCTGATTCAAAGCTAGCATAAACTGTGAATCCAATGACTACTGGATACCCTGCATTTAAGCTGGCCTTGATACCTGAGGCCTGTGTAGTGATGCGCTGATAAGCACCTGCTTTACGTCTAGACGCATCTGTGTAGGCCGCTGTGCTAGGACGAGTAGTTACTTTGTTAGCTAAGTAGGGCCAGGTAGTTTCTAAAGGAGCACCATATTGATTACAGGCCTTGATACCATCACGGATATAAGCACCAGCATCATAGTAGGTCGTGCCTTCTAGCACACGCTCTTGATAATAGATAAACAAGCGGCTGACTATTAATCCAGACTTGTTGTGTGTGTTGTCATAGTATTCTACTATACTGGCGATAGCATTGCCAGTACAAGATCCTATTTGTCCTTGATCTAGGACAGGAGGGCAATGACTTCTTAGATCAATGCTAGGAGGCAATGTAGCTGGAATAGTGTTTAATTTTTCAAAGATATGATCACGAGCATCAGGCTTATCAGGACGCCAATTGAATCTTGGAGTTGGTCCTAATGCCAGTGTGCTAGTTGAATAAACTGGCTTTTTAGCTGGCATAATTATTTCTTCTTAGGAGCGGCAATCGCGTTAACCATTTTTGTACCCTTAGCGATAGGTGTAATTCCACTACCTTTACCAAACTTAGTAGGGGCAACTACTGGAGATGCGGCTTTTGGAGCTGCCTTCATAGAATATGTTGAATTAGCACATAGTTCTTTGAATCCGCCTATAGAAACATTGTCGATTACAATATAGGGCAATTTCTTTTGCTGTGGATAAGCAGTGGTAAATTGTGTAGTAAGCGTGGGATTGTTGTCCATGTTGTTTATTGTCACTGATGCGCCTTTACTAGCCAATAACTTTGCGCTTAGGACTGTATCTCTATCATTGCCCATAGGGCTCCAAATTACTGCCTGTGGCTTTGGACCGGCGGCTTTTGGATGTAGATCGCTGGCTCTTTTTACTTGTCTTAATGTCATTTTATGTTATCCTTAATCTGTAATGTACGGTGCGCTTAGGATCCAGAAGTTGGTATCAACTTTGATCAATGTAGCTAATACATCACTACGAACTATAAGAGTTCCTGCGCCTGGACTATTGTTGTCTTCTCTACCTCTCAGTGTTACGCCACTCGCAGGTGTAACAAGAATCCAAGCACCATTATTAGTAGTTCCTGAGATAACCATTTGTATTCTAGTACCAATTGGGAAGTTTACATCGGCCTCTGCTGGAATAGTTAAAACTGGTTGAGTAGGATACTGTGTACCATCAAACCAAATAAATCTACCACGGTCGCCCCATGTTAATGTATAAGCCGTACCGTTGTTTTGATTATTGCGAGGGATATCTTTTAGGAAACTTTCTTGTTCTAAGGTAACAATGTCAGCATCGTCTGGTGTTATAAGTTGATTGTTTGTAGTGCTACCAAGATTCAAATAAGGGTTTGCTGTAAAGTACCACTCGTCATTCCATGTTGTTAAACGGATGTCGCCACCGCCTGGAAAAGCTGCCGGTTCATTATTATAGTCAGGGCCGTCAAAATAGTCAAAATAGTCATCGGAACCTATGAAGCTGTATGGCTCTGGTCCTGGACCATTCGGTTGTCTACCATAAGCACCAATACGCCATTGTGCGTTGTATGGACGGATACTTAGGTAACCAGTACCATCTGAATAGTCTCCACCGCCCCCTGAAGTATAAGCAGATAGCGGACTGCCACTGTTAACTTGCACATCAAAGTTGTTGCCTAATGTTAGGCTGTTTGCTCCGCCGGGGAATGTTTCGTCGTTGACTACAATTTGTCCGTCAGTGCCAACACGACCGTAAGCTATGACATAACTTTCAAGACCGCTTCCGTTGTTATATACTATACCCCAACCAAAACCATATTTCCAGTTGACACCGTCTTCGGTCATGTAGTTGTTGGCATTATCGCCACTGAAAGCTACAAACTTGCCGCCACCGTATGCAGGAATAGTTAAACCTATACCCTGTTGTGTAAATGTAATATATGCATTGTTGAATAAATTGCTATTGGTCCAACCTGTAGCATTGACTGGATTAGTTAGAGCATAGTCATAATAGAGTTTATAACTATTGTCATCGTATTGCTGGGCATAGAATGTGCCATCGGCCTGCCCATTCAATGATCCTGTGATCACTACCTGCTGTATGCCAGTAGCGCCACTGTTGTTTTCGTTGTTTGTAAATATCTCTGCTGGACTTTGATTATTCCAATCGTAGATACTGTCTACCTTTGCCGCTGGAGTTGATCCACTGAAATACTGTCCTTGGTCTGTAGTGGTTAACACACGACCGTTGCTGAATGTAAAAATAAACATTGGAGTACCGTCTGCTAGAGGGCCTCCAACAAGTGAACGACTTCCTTGGGTGTAATTAGTACTAGCATTATCGCCCCATACTGAATTTTGTGCGTTGGCTAGTGTAACTTCTCTCCAGCCACCTAGGCGTGGATCAGTTTCACTGCTGAACAATAAACGTCCATTGCCCATGTATCCGCCCCAGCCTACTCCGTCAAAGTTCATGCTGTAGGCACCCTGCATGGCAAAGTAAGTAGTACTGTTGAAACCATTTGCTAAATCTGTTAGGTAGAATGCACCAGTCATGTCATTGTTATTAACAGTGTTCCACTCATAGTGCATACTAAACAGCCAACCTGAACCGTTGTAGTTGACGTCTTTGATAGCATAATTTTCGGAAGAATATGCATCAGCAAACGCATTCATCTTGCCGGTAATAAATGTTAAATCTAAGGAACCACGAGTCCAGTGAACAGCATCTTGACTGTAGGCAAAGTAAGGACGATTACGATCGTCGTTGATACTGCTGTCATAATAGCTACCTATGGCAATAAAATATCCACCCTCAAATTTAATACGGTGCCAGTTGATTCCTTCACCGTTAGGGCCATACATAGTAACCCAGTTTTGATTTTGATAATCATTAGCCTCATATTCATAAAAGTCTTGACTAGAAACCCAACTGCGTTGTGCATTGGCTCCTTGCTCTTCTAGGAATCTAGTATAGTTTGGATCTACGATAGAGCTACCTGGAGTTTCGCTGAATAAGACTACATCTCTATCAACAATGTAATTATATGCTAGATATGCTACACGGCCATTGCCTACTGCTAGATCGTATGCGTAGGTGCTGTCGTAGTTGCCATCCCAGAATTCGCTGGTTGCATCAACTCCTGTCCAATGTAGGCCATCACGACTAGTACTCGTACCTGCGGCATAACGATTGCTGTTTGAAAATAGGAATACAAACTTGTCTTCGTAATCAGAAGATCCTGAATATGGTAGTTGATACCATGTGCTAGTGCCGTCACCGATCTTCATTTTTCCGGTATCGATTTCAACGCCAGGCTCGCCTTGCGCTAGCGTTGGGTTGATCGTAGCCCAGCTTGCGGCTAGGTCTCGTCTTAGTTGAATTTTACTTGCCATTTAATATCTCCGATATTGTATTTATATTAATCTTTCTACAGCAATAGAACCGTAGTGTGTTGGATTTGTGTTATCTGCGGGGTTGTATGCGCCCATAAATGTTACTCTATATAACTTGTTAGTGCCAATGTCTTGTATTTTTACTTCAGCGTAGTCACCTGGCTGTAATGGCGTTGAATTAGTCACAGCCGCAGCCCCGTCATAGTTAAAATATTGTGTTGGGGAATTAGCACCTACAGTATAATTAGTTGGCGTAGATGCTGATTGATAAACAGTAGAAGTCCATATTAGAGTATTATAAGCACCTGCACCGAGTCCGTACCCGCCATTTAATCCCGGTACACCAGTCGTGCCATCAAACACAAAACTAATAGTATCGATTGCTATAGTGGTCCCCCAAGCTGTAAGTGGAGGCAATACTGCCATTTTTCCAGAATAAGCAGAAGTTTGTACACTAGTGTCGGGAAATACTAATCCACCTCCAACACCACCCCATTTTAATTGATTATCACCCGATTTAAGAACAACATGCCCTGGATCTTCAGCAGTAACTGAACCAACTTCTAACAACAAGTCTGCGCTGGCAAATTCTTTGAGCACCTGCCCGCCGCCAGTATGCACTTCTGTAGTTGTAGTATCCACAGCAAAATGTGTACTATCAGTCGCAGGTATGTAAAGTTCTGTAACTGAAGGAGTCATGCCCACAGGAGCAGTTGGAACTGTCAATGTACCTTGTGTCGGATCGTAAACTGCTGTGCCAACAACAAAGCGGAAGTCTCTGATTAATCCTGAGAATCTAGTGCCTGTTTCGGCACTGCCGTCACCTAACGTGTTATCAGCACTAGATCCACCAATGGCAAATGTCTGAGCGGAATTGTAGGTAAACGATACTGGAGTTTCAAGAGCCTGTCGATATCCATTATAAAATACTGATAATGTACCACTGCCGTCGTTTACAATAGCCACATGTCGCCAATCATTAGGACCAAATGGTTGAAAAGCGGCATTAGCGTATGTTCCTGTGCTCCAAGCACTACCGTTAAGCACAATCTCCATAATATTACTGCCGCCTACTCTTAGGGCAAACATTGGATTTGCGGCAGCACCTATACTGAATAGTGTTGCACCTTGGCTTAAGGTTGTGGTATACTTGGCAAAGAATTCAAGTGTCCACGGTGTGGTTGCTGTAGGAGCAAAAACAGCATCGTTCTTTACTTTCAGAATTGAGGTAGTACCATCAAACAGCATAGAGCCGCCAACAGGTGTTGCGACTACACCAGTAAATGTGTATGATCCACCAGCTGTGACGCTGTGTGGCCCGCTCACATCGATTCGTATATTACCAAAATAAGTAAATGCGTCTGCGGTAACCGTTCCAGTTTCACCGTGATTAGAAGTATATGTCCAGCCATTTTTAACATTGATCAAATCTGGATATCCCGTGAAATCAATATTGTTGGTACCGCCTGAGCTACTGTTTCCTGAATAGGAAGGATTAGAATAAGTGTAGAATGGTGTATCAGTACTGTATGCAACCCCGGCATCGACTACTGTGCGAGCACCGTTATATGAATAGGCAGTAAAGCTGGTACTGTTGACACTGGCAGTTAAAGCAGGATCTGTAAACAAGGTAATGTTATTTGCATCAATGACGTGTACATAATACAAATTATTGTTTAGTTGGGTAGTGCTGGTGATAGTATTAACAGCAACTTTATCGCCTTCAGATAGCCCATGTCCGTTTACTTGAAGTTGTGTGCTAGTGCCACGTGAAATGTTTTCTATAGGTACACCACTGCCGACATAACCCGGTGTGCTAGTAATAACTCCATTGGTTGGCAACTGTAACTTGCCATCTGAATAAAACACCCAACTTCCTGCTCCGGGGACTGTGAGATTGATACGCTCAGCAGTTAAGGTATAATTAACATATCCGTTTTCTGTGTGATTAAGAGCATCGTTGGCAATACCAAAATCGTTAGAACCTGTACCTATGGCAAACTTGCTGCCACTTGCGCCACCATTAGCAATCTTTAGGGTGTAGTTAGTGCCAGTAATATAGTCGGTTAGAGTTTGTCCGTCAAATGTCGAATAGTTAGGGAATGTTAATTTACCAGCATTGTCAAATGTCCAGATCTTGGCTGGATTTGGTCCGCCGTCATTATAAGCAGTAATGTTTAATGTGCCATCAAAGTTGGCTGTGACACAACTAGAGTACAAACCATCTTCATAGAAACTGGTTAGGCTGGTACTGTATCCATTGCCAGCATCCAACATAGTGCCACCTTTAGTAGCACCTAGGTGTCCGCCTGTTGACAATGTCAGTTCACCATCTGCGCCAAACTGCCACAAACCACCAATGCTAGTGGGTTTATAAAAACTATATGGGCTGGCTAACAAGGGAGTCAACGAAGCCCAGTTTGTAGATATCGTCCAGTTAGGATCAGTTCCAGTTATTCCAGTTACTTGATATGCGTTTCCATGTGCGTCAATTATATAATCACCCACACTGACTTTACTGTTTAAGTTGGCATAGGAAATAACAGTACTGCTTGCACCACTTGTTCCTGCTAGATTATATAGATAATAACGACTGCTCTGAACACAAACAGATCCATCGAGATTAACTTTGACAAACTTATTGTCATCGCCTAACACTATTTCTGTTCGATTCAAGTCACCAGAGGTAAGATGTAAATGCTGTAGTTCTGGATTGCCTCCTGTGTTATAGATGGTTAAATTGTTCCAAGGATAATAAGCACCATTAGGTGTTAGTGCCAGGGTTCCTTGTAAATCGGCACCACCAATACCGCCTCCAGAAACAAATTGTGTTTCTTTAACAGTTCCGCCTAGCGGCAATGTTAAATTACCATCTGTATCGAGTATAACTGTTTTATTACCAGCTGTTAATCTATCAGTAGCTCCACTGCTACCACTTGTAGGATAAGCTAAATCACGCCAAGCTGTAGTGCCATCTCCGTACTTGATCTTGTTGGTGTCTATTTCTAGACCTGGTTCGCCATCGCTGAGCACAGGATTGATCCTGGTCCAGTTGGTGCTGTGATCTCGTCTTAGTTGTATTCTGTTTGCCATATTATGCTCTTCCACCATCTAAAGTAAATTCTGGTTCAGCGCCGTATGCGCTGGCACCATTGTAGTTAGGATCTGTCTTGCTGAATCTAGTACCAGCTGTTCCACCTTCAGCGAATCTAACATTGACGGTGTAAACCGCGCTGGCCGCTCCACCATCCATGTCTATGTTTTCTAAGTTGCGATAATCCCAAGCGGTGGTTTGTACTGAGTTGTCAGGGAATTCTAATCCACCTTTAGTATCAAAGCGCCATAGATACTGTTGGAAATCTACTGCCGCTAGATCCACAGTGGCTATTTCTACACCAAAGTTCCGGTTGTCATCTAGAGGATTATAAGGATTATCGGGGCTACCTATGTAATCTGCTCCAGGTAGTTTGACATAGTTGTAATCATCACCGAAGAACAGATCTGTACTTACGGTATAGTTATTGCCTTTCATTATGTGGAAATGGCTCACAAGTCCTGGAGCACACTCTTCTGGCTGTCCGCCAAATAGAACCTGGCCGCGTTCGGTAGTCATTGAAATACCAGCCGCACCTGTTAAGAAAGTACCGTACGGGTTGGCTAATATACCATTTATAGTATAGTCATAACTAAGAACTCCAAGTCCCACTGTATAATTAGTAGTGGTCAATGTTCCACCTTCTTGTGTAGCACCTATAACTATCCTGCCATTGATGTCTACATCAATGCTGTACTGGCTGGTAACATCTGGGTCCACAGCCACCATACCTGCGAATGCTGGAACTTCAACATGCTCTACACCAGTGTAGATCAAACTGCCTGTGGCCGCGTCTGTAATGATACGAGCCTCAGCACTGCCACCACTCATGTAGATTTCACTGTTGGCGATGTTAGCTACACCTTGGTTGGGTGGGAATGGGTTAGTAGCAACTACTGTTCCAAACTCTACAGCATTAGTAGTTCCGATGCCACCTGAGTTGATCTTTGTTGCTAATGGTAATGTTAAGTAACCGTCTGTATCAAATATCCAAAGGTTAGCTGAGTTATTATAGTTTGTACCAATTGTAACAGTACCAGCATCTGCACCTACAAAGTTGTTTATGTCATAGTCGGCTAGTTGACTGTAGCCACCTTCTGGAGCAACTAAGCCGTTTTCTGTGCTGAGTGTTATGTCGCCTGGTATTGTTAATACACCGTCGGTTCCAAATGCCCAAATATTGTTATTAGAATTAATCTTGATAGCATGGTTGGAAGAAACTGTAGAAGGACTTGCAGGAGCTTGACTACACTCGACATTTGCGGTCCAACCAGCAGGTCCAGGATATTGAACATTATCTAATACAATAGTAAGAGTATATCCAGCTATGCCGTGAGCGGTTTCAGTAAAGGTATAAGTATCACCAGTTTTATAACCTGGATTATTTGATATTGGAAATATCTGTGCCACTGAAGTAGATACTACACCATTAGCATCTTCAGTAAAAGTTACACTCAAAGTCCAAGCATCGCCGCCATATGGGCCGATGTCCGGTGCGCCGCCGTATATTGGTAATAGTACCGCAGAAAATGTTATTGGGAATATAGAAGATGGTAATGTTAGCCCACCGGTATTATTAAAGTGCCATTCATATTCTGCTGTGTTATAAAGTGTGTCAACAAAGAATCCATCAGCATTTACATAGGCAAACGTATTCATGTCGTGTGTTGCGATGCCAGTATAACTATCAGTGGCTGCTTTGATTACACTGGCCAATGGTACTGATACGCTACCGTCTGAATTAAGAGTTAAGGTAGCACTACCGTTGACCAAACTAGAACTACCGCCGCCTAGCACTGATTGACCATTGCGCAGTATATCACCTGCGGCGGGTATAGTTAGATTACCGTCTGTACCAAATGTCCAATAATTTGATGCATCAGCTGTTCTAATAATAACATCGCCTCTATTAGAATAAAGTGTTGCAGTATTATCGTTACTAAAGAGCCCATTTGCATTGTAATTACTACCTATGTGCCAGGTGCCGTCGTTGTTAAATGACAAATGGCTATTTTGTGTGTACGCATTAAAATGGTCTGGAGTAAGTTCTACATAGATCGGACATCCTGCGACCGCTGGAGTAGCATTCCATCGAGTTACTGGATTACCACTTTCGTATATGATCGTAGCGCCATTAGGAATAATAAGATTACCGCTAGGGTCAACTTGTACAGTATTGCCATTATTGATAATACTATTGTTGGTTCCTGTTGAAATATTTGGAGAATGACCTATCCACTTGGTCCCATCATATGTATATACAACACCGTTATCGCTGGTATATTCTGTTCCTGTAGTTAACCCTGTGGTTGGAAAATTTAATTGTGCCATTTTAGTTTATTCATTCCTGTTTGTCATATTTAATGGTTAAACACTGAAGCGATTTCTCAATGCTTGAAAATTCTGTGATACTTCTTGTGCTGTTAATGCTCTAGTGTACATCTTGTATGCTCCAATCTGCCCAGCAAAGTAGTTAGTACTTCCGCCTAGATATCCTGCTGTAGTATCACTCTTAGCTAAAGATAGATATGTAGCCGGTGTTGGATTTCCTTTAGTACTTGTAGTAGTACCTTGGCTCACACCATTTACGTAAAGTGTAGTTTTATTAACACCGTCATAGGTTAATACAATATGATACCAAGTAGCGGCTGAATAAGATGGACCTGTAATATACGGATTGGTAATGCCATCAAATACTCCACCGTTAATCTTATTGCTGACAAATGCCAGTTGACTATCTTGCCATAAACTGTTAGCTGTGCTGTTATTGTATTCTACAATTAACGATCCTGTTGCTACACTATTAGGACGAACCCATAGGTCGTAAGTAAATCCTGCTGAAGTGTTTAAAAGTGTTCCATAACCTGCTGTATCTATACCCCACTGATTGGTGCCATTGAACACCAGGACTGTGGCATTATTAACTTTAGCTGTTGTGGGAGTGTTGTATAGTGTTAGTGTACGATTATTAGCACTTAAATCTCCCAAGTTACCAGCACCGACATAGGCAATAGGATCGTAGTTGGCCAACAGGTTAGTTGTAACAATGTCAAGATCGTATCTATGAGATATAGCATTGTAGTTTTGTTGTATTTCGTTAGCTGATAAACAACGGCCGTAGACAGCACACAGGCTTATATCACCAAGCCAATAGTTGTCGCCTGCACCTATGTTTTCGTTTCCGTTACTGCTCCATTGATTAAATGTAACACCTGTATTAGTGCTCACAAGTTTTCCATTAAAATAATATGAAACAGTTCCGTCCAGCGAATGTGTAACCGCAATGATAAACCATTGACCAGGAGTCACAGGTACGTTGGAAGACATTCCGCCGCCACCGTTTGCACTGTAGTGTATTTGATATACGCCAGTACTAGGACAATATAGATAAGTGTTGAAGTTTCTAGTACCGCTGGCTGTACCAAATAGGCAACGGAAAGTAGTTGCAGTTATAGGACCGCTCAATCTTGCCGCAACAAACACAGTCTTGCCTGTATAAGTTTTATTATATTTGGCGGTAGCAGTAGCGACATATTGGGCGCCGCCGCCATTCAGATTAATCGATCCGCTATACTGACTGCTGTAGATTGGACTGCCTGCACTAGTACCGTTGTTAGCATTGCCAGACAAATCTGTATAGGTTGTTCCGCTACCTGAGTAACTAGCGGCATTGCCTATGTCTATGTAGAGTAAGGCACCGTTTGAATTAAACGAGCCATCGTTTACACTAATGTTGGTTAGGGTTATACCTTGAATGATCATTGCTTATCCTATGTAGGCCACTGACCAACTGTCGTTGCCGTCAAAGTTGATTGTACCGTTTGTAACTTTTAATTGTAGTGTATCGTTTACAGCCATCTTAACAATAGTACTACCACCCGCATGATTCATCGTGGTGTTGGGTGCCCATTCAACAAAGATTTGATTTGTTGTGGTGCTGCTGCTGGTTTTTTGTATCACCGCCTGGCTGATTGAACTATTGTTATTAGTAGCTGTTCTTACAACAAGGTTAACTTGATATAAACCCGCAATCGGTGCTGTAAACACACCTGTAGTTCCGTTTAAGTTACTGCCTTGTTGATAATCTACCGCCCAGTTATTGCTGTTAAGTACTCCATTAGTGTTAACAGTTGTGCTTAGGTTATTAGTAGTTCCGGCACCATATACACGGAACGCAGGACGATTTGGCATTGTGATGCTACCATTAATACCTAAATTACCTGCGTCTGTTAAACTGAATAATGTTGTGGAATAGGCACTGTTGATAATTTGTAAACTGCCTGTAGGATCTAGACGGAAGAATTTATTAGTACCAGTAGAGATAGCAGTATTGCTAACACTCATGAAATCGTGATAGCCAGCGCCACCTTTAGTATCAGCGCCGTTGATCTGTAGCACAGATCCAACACTACCACTATATGTCATTGTAGTAATACCACCAATTCCTACATTGCCGCCGACGGTTATGTTAGCATTGGTACCAGTCATCACAATGTCGCCATTATAAGGCATTGTAAATGTACCAGTGTTATCAAACAGATATGAGTAGTTGCCTGCTATCAATGTTACATTAGGTTGTACACCAACAATGTTGGCCTGTTGTGTAACTGTGACATTGGTTAGGCTTGAGCCATCACCTACAAACTTGTTAGCAGTTACAGTACCACCTACACCAACTCCACCTGAGACAATCAATGCACCTGTTGTAGTTGATATACTGGTATTTGTGGCATACATTATTATTTGTGTAGCAGTCGTAACAACAACATCTGCCAACCCATCTGGGTTTAATACTAGATTAGCATTTGAACCTGCTGGAGTTGTTATCTGATTAGATACATTTAAGGTATTAGTAATAAATGTTCCGGTACCAGTTAGGGTGGCTATTGTGCTAGTACCGCCATACCATTTGAAATTGTAATTGCTTGTTGCACTAGGAATACTAGTCCATAATCCACCTGGTTCAATACCAGTTGCATAGTCAACTGTGCTTGTAGTCTCTTGTTGGTAGTATGATATTTTAGTACCGGTGCTGGTATTAACAAAAGTCGGAGGATTAACTCCTGTATTACTAAAACTTATATTACCTGATAGATTGGTTAGGCTTGAACCACCACCACCACCTACAAACAATGCGCCATTTTGATACAAGTTACCTTGGAAGTTGATATTGCCTTGAACTGCCAATCCTCCGTTGACAATCACAGCGCCAGTTGTGGTACTGGTACTTGCGGCCCCCCCACCTATGGTGACATTGCTCATTAGGCTACTACTACCTAGTTGTAATATTTGAGCATTTGTTCCAATTGTTCCTCGAGCAGTGGCAGTACCCGAAGCACTTGTAATCATTAACTTGACAGTTTGGTTTGTCAAAGGAGTATATATTATCTTAACAGTAGGACTGATACTTTCACCAGCATTGCGGTTAATGGCTTCGGCTAGTCCTGCTCCTGATAGCCCAGGAAGCAGTGCTGTTCCTGAGGTAGCATCAACCCATTGATAAACTAGATATCCACCACTAGCATCACTAAATGTGTTCCAATTAACATTGGCATACAATTCATAAGTTTTACCTGCCGTTAATGTAAACACTCCTGTTGAAGTATTGTAAGGAATACCGCTTCCACTAACCTGTGTATCAAATATGATTGTACTATTGGTTGTTAGCCCTGTATCATCAGTAGCATTATATACTTGAATATAATCAGCAAGCATACCGCTGACCGCATTGGTTCTACTCCAACTAACAGTTGATGTACTGTATTGATAGGTAATGTTGTTGATTGTTGCTAGTTGTCCATTTGTTGGACTTGCTGGAAAACTCATATTAGATTAACCTCTCAATTGAAATAAAGTTGTTATTATAACCGGCACCTATCTGTAGGGTAATACGATAGGC
>Ga0208875_1000345_pt1:0-12500 | contig 16252 bp, 18 predicted proteins | sample CryBogCBH25Aug08_FD_184612 | JGI IMG/M metagenome (GOLD analysis project Ga0208875, IMG submission 184612) | Freshwater microbial communities from Crystal Bog, Wisconsin, USA - CBH25Aug08 (SPAdes) (version 2) | ecosystem: Environmental > Aquatic > Freshwater > Lake | place: Crystal Bog...
AGCCGGCAACCTCTTCGGAAATGATGAAAAGCGTACAGTTACTGTGAGGACGATAGGTAAAAACCTATATAGGGAAGAGGTTGTCGAGAAAAAAAGTTGAAAAAATTTCTAAGTCCCGACGGTGGATTGGCGACGCATCAGGCGGGACTTGGGCAGACTCGGGCGGGGCATCCGAGTCGTAAGTCCCGGTGATGAAAAAAGTGGAAAATTTTCCAAGTCCCGACGGTGGATGGATGACGACTGTGGCGGGAGTTGGGCAGACTCGGGCGGGGCATCCGAGTCGTAAGTCCCGGTGATGAAAAAAGTTGAAAATTTTCCAAGTCCCGACGGTGGATGGATGACGACTGTGGCGGGAGTTGGGCAGACTCGGGCGGGGCATCCGAGTCGTAAGTCCCAATTCCAGAAAATCGGCTCGAGTCCCGTGGACGGTGCGTCGTAACACTGAAGCCGGGACTTGGGCCGATTGGGGCGCCTGGGAAAAAAAGTCGAAAATTTTCAAAGTCCAAATTTCCGGACACTGGCCCCCCAAGTGCGGCACCTGGATTTCGTCTAACGGTTGGATGGGGCAATGTTCCCGTCCAATCGCTAAAAATAGGCCGGTAAAACAGAACATTATCGACCGGACGATAGGTGTTTTTCCTATATAGGGAAGAGGTGTCTCTCGAAAGATTGCATCGAAAACTCGAAAAAAAGTTAGAGTCCCAAAATTTTTTCCTGCCAGTTGGAAAAAGGGATCTCAAAGCTCGGAGTTTTGTTATTACACTTCCCTCGGGCTTGGCTGAAAGCCGGGGTCGGGCGTCGGTGAGCGGGGTTTCGCGCGGATGAGAACCGCCACTCTGCGATTTTTGTCTTCGGCACGTGTGCGTCAAGCATCAGCGTCCACCGTCAGACAGAGTCGGAGAGCCAGGTTCGTTGGACTTGTCGGTCGAAAGAACGCAGCGAAGGATGAATGTATGGTTCGTCTGGAGCGTTTGTGTATTCAGGCAAGCCACATCTGAAACCTCGGGAGCTGGCCTCTGAGCCCGGCGATGGGGCGGGCTGAAAGAAAGAAAGCCGGGTTGGGCGTCGGTGTTGAGCGAGTTGACGGATGAGAACCGCCACTCTCGGTGTGTCTTCGGCACGTGTGCGTCAAGCATCAGCGTCCACCGTCAGACATTCGGAGAGCCAGGTTCGTTGGACTTGTCGGTCGAAAGAACGCGGCGAAGGATGAATGTATGGTTCGTCTGGAGCGTTTGTGTATTCAGGCAACCCACATCTGAAAGCTCGGGAGCCGCGCTTTAGCCCGGGCGATTATTTTTTTCGGTCCGTTCGATCCTCGCCGCGTGCGAGAGAGCGGTTGAGAGAAAGAGCGAGAGAGAAGACGACGACGAGAGACGAAAGTTGGGTTGAAACCGTCGGTGAGTGTGGGGATCGCGGATGAGAGAGTGGGAGAAACTCTGACCTTTGTCTTCGGCACGTGTGCGTCAAGCATCAGCGTCCACCGTCAGACGATGTGTCGGAGAGTCGAGTTCTGTTGGAGTGTCGGGCAGTGGCGGGCATTCCTCCGTGGCCAGAGCTTGCTTTTCTCTCGCGAATCATCGGCAAAACCCGCGGGGCCGCGAGCCCGGCTTTGTCTCGTGTCGTCGTCTTTTTGTGATTTTTCGATTTTCCGTTCGAGAGCGGCCGAAAGAAAATGGAATCGAAGCCGTGTGTCGTCGAGTTGTTTTTGCGGTCGGATGAGAGTGGGAGAAACTCTGACTTGTTGTCTTCGGCACGTGTGCGTCAAGCATCAGCGTCCACCGTCAGACGATGGGTCGGAGAGTCGAGTTCTGTTGGAGTGTCGGGCAGTGGCGGGCATTCCTCCGTGGCCAGAGCTTGCTTTTCTCTCGCGAATCGTCAGGGCCGCGCGCGGCGCTTGCGACTCGCGGCGCGGTTTTTTATTTTCGATTCCGCTCGATCGCGCACACCATTTTTTTATTTCACTGCTTGGATCGCGGCTTTACTCTTACCGGTTTAGCCCCCATGCGATCAAAACGTTCTGGTGACCTGGAACGGAGACGAATTCGAGTAGCTGTCGGAAAAGAACATTTTCCTTCGGTCAAATCGTTTTCGAAATTTCCGATGGTCGGCCTCGTGCCGAACCGCGATGCGTGCGAGCGCCGGTTCACCCCGGCGCTTCACCGATTGGTGCGACAGCTGAGAAGCTCGTCAATCGATCCAACAAACGTCTCTTGGTCGAAAAGTTCAGAAGAGGGTTCAGAGCGATTTTTTTTTTTGGACGTTGGGGTCTTCGGCACGTGTGCGTCAAGCATCAGCGTCAACCGTCAGACCTTCGGCGTTTGAAATAAAAGTTGCGGGCGTCCCCTTTTCACTTTTTGACACCGTGTTATAAAAACCCGTTCAGGCGGGGGATTTGAAAACTCCGGCAGCCCGACGCGAATGCGACCCAACGTTTTGCGTCTTCGGCACGTGTGTTTGGTGGAGTGTGGTGTGTGTGCGGGTGTGCGTCTGGGCGGCTCGCGCGGCGCGTCTCTCGAGCATCAGCGTCAACCGTCAGCCGAGTCGTAAAAAACCCAAGTTTTTTTTCCTTACGACGTTTTGTCTTCGGCACGTGTGTTTGTGCGCGCGGGATCCGTGTCCCGCGTCGCGAGCATCAGCGTCCACCGTCAGGCAATTCGGAAAAAAAATGCAAGTTTTGGACGATTCGTCTTCGGCACGTGTGTTTGAGGATGTGTGTCCCACGCGTGTGTCCGTCTGAGGCCGCATCTGCGCCTGACTCTGTCCGAGCATCAGCGTCCACCGTCAGCCGTAAAACGTGTGTTTGCGTCCGGGACGCTGTGAGCACCGACGAGAAAGTGTGCCGAGTTGGGTGCGGAGAAGCACGACTCGCGCGACACGCGGGCATGTGCGCCCTATTTCGTGCGGCGCGCAAATTTGATTTTGCCGTTGGATGGAAAGCTCGTTGTGTGTGTGTGTGTGTGTGTGTGCGGGGGCGAAGGAAAAAGTGATGTGAGCCCGGTCGGAAGGAAAGAAAATCGAACCCGACGCGCACCTCTCGCGAGCATCAGCGTCAACCGTCAGACTCTCGAGTCTTCGGCACGTGTGTTTGCGAGAGAGTGTGCGTCAGTGCGGGTGCGTGGAGAAAACATTCCAGTGAAGGAGGACCGTAAAGGATGTGTCGACCCAAAACAGCCGGGCTGTGCTGGGTCGACCCCGCCGAGTATGGCCGGCGTAATTGCAAACGAGTTAGAGTCAGAGGCTACATCGATGGTTCCCGTATCTCGAACGGTTATCATACGAACAAGTCAGACCGACTCGGCGCCGGTAAGATGTACGCTCGGTTAAGGCCATGGCACAGGAAGGGTGTGCGCGCGTGGGCTGTGTGTGTGACCTCTCCGTGACGGAAATGCCATCTCTTCTTCGGACCCTCGCGGCCGTCGGAAGGGTACTTTTCCGTAGAGAATCTGCGTCACATCGTGAAGCCTGCGCGCGTACGACAGTCCCCGAGTGGTGCGTAGGCAGTGACCTCTCGATGGCGAAATGAAACACTCTTCTTCGGACCCTCTCGTGGCCGTCGGAAGGGTTGATTTCGTCGACAGTCACCGGTCCGCGACAAGTCAGATGAGCCGTGACTGCGTTTCTCCGTGCGAAGGATATGTGTGTGAGGCCTTGTTTGACGCCAACGAATCTAACACGATGTGACAAACCGATCCAAAACCACTTGCGGTGTATCGCTTGCTTTTCTATCGCAGAATCGCTTATTCAGCTGCCGCGCACAAGTCGTTATACGGTTTTTCGTGCATACCTGATCTCGGTCATTCTTCGGCGAACTCTTATCAAAGTAGCACGGGGGAGCGCTAGCACGGTGGTAGTCGACAGTGTCTCCAAAAAGATGGTTTGTTCCTCCGCTATACCCCGTCGGACGACGACGACGTGTGCGGGCGGTGCGCGCGCTGGTGACCTCTCGGTGATGCAAATGAGATACTCTTCTTCGGACCCTCGCGGCCGTCGGAAGGGTAGATTTGACTAGAGACTCTGAGTCACCGCGGGCGCGCCGTCCGGCTCTCGCTTTCGTCGGTGAGTGTGAGTGTGTGAGTGCGGGCGCGCGAGAGAGAGTCGCGGATCGCGAAGGGGAAGAAACGGTGGAAGTGGCGATACGCAATCTAAAGTGAATGATGCGAGGACCGCAAAACGGAGCGCGGCGACCGTCAACTCTCGTTTACTACGAACTCTGCCCTCTCAGCGGAAAAAATATACGGATGAGAGGTGTATCGCATCGTCTTCGGCACGTGTGCTTGTAAAAAAGCATCAGCGTCAACCGTCAGACGATGTGTCGGAGAGCAACGAGAGCGGCCGTCAGCGCCCGCCGAGTACGGCCGGCGTGCGATTTTTCGCAAACGAGTTTGAGTCAGCGCTACATCGATGGTTCCACCGTATCTCGAACGGTAATGAATCATGCGAACAAGCAAGAACGACTCGGCGCCGGTAAGATACGCTCGGTAAAGGCCATGGCACAGGAAGGGAGTGTGTGTGCGTGCGTGCGTGGGGCTGTGTGTGACCTCTCAGTGACGGAAATGCCATCTCTTCTTCGGACCCTTTCGCGGCCGTCGGAAGGGTACTTTTCCATAGAGAATCTGCGTCACCGTGAAGCCTCCGCTCAATCGCTACAGTCCCGGAGTGGTGTGTAGGCAGTGACATCTCGAGTCACCGGTGCCGCGGCATGCTACGATCGTCGAGATCGTACGCAACGTAGAAAATTCAGGTGGAATTGGCGAGGAGCAACCTATGAGGGAACCAGCAGTCACTATCCGGGCCCTTGACGAAACTTAGTCTCGGGCACGTGAACCTGCGCAAGGATCTCGGATCTCCTCCACACATTCCATTGAATAGTAACGTGCATGCTTCGCCTTGAAATGATTTGGTATCTGCCTCCGAAAGCGACGAATCTGAAAGTATGGAATGTAGCGAGGCGCCGACAAGGGAGCGCGGCGACCGTCAACTCTCGTTTACTACGAACTCTGCCCTCTCAGCGGAAAAAATATACGGATGAGAGGTGTATCACATCGTCTTCGGCACGTGTGCGTATAAAGCATCAGCGTCAACCGTCAGACGATGTGTCGGAGAGCAACGAGAGCGGCCGTCGCGCCCGCCGAGTATGGCCGGCGTAATTGCAAACGAGTCTGGAGCGAGTGCTACATCGATGGTTCCCCGTCTACGCGCGGTGTTGAATCATACGAACAAGCCAGACCGACTCGGCGCCGGTAAGATACGCTCGGTAAAGGCCATGGCACAGGAAGGGGTGTGCGTGCGTGGGGCTCTGTGCGAGTGTGCCATTCCCGAACGGGCTGAATCCTGGCGACCGGCGTAAATCTAAAATGTAGCCAAACCAGTGAACCTCGTGATCGGTCGATCTGCGTCACACCGTGCAGCCCGCGCTACACGTTCCGGAGTGGTGCGTAGGCAGTGACCTCTCGATATATACGACAGTCACCGGCTTGCCGCGGCATGTTAACGATCGACGATCGTTTGCAACGATGAAATTCAGATGGAATTGCCGAGGATGACGCTAACGATGGATCCAGCAGTCACTAGCCGGGCCCTTGACGAAACTTAGTCATGGGCACGTGAACCTGCCTCAACAAGGATCTCGGTCATCTCTCCACACATTCTCATATTATGAATAGTAACGTGCATGCCTCGCCTTGAAATGATTCGTTTCCGCCGACCCCCTGACCGACGAAGCGACGCTCGAGCGCGTTTTCGCTTGCGCGCTTGCGCTTCTGACGATGACGCTGAGAGAGAGAGAGAGAGAGAGAGATTGAGAGAGGAGGGTTCGATTTTTCTGACTTTTTGGTCGCGGTTTGTGTTGTTTTTTTCTTCAAGTCTGTGCACGCGCGCGCGCGCGCACCTGACGGGTGACCGTTGAGCGGTGGAGTCGAGTGTGTGTGTCGTGCGGAGTGCGGTGTGCGTGTTTGTGTGGCCGGGCGGATTGTGTGATTTGTGCGCGGCTTTGGTGCGCTTGTGCCTCGTGCAACGGCCATTGAAATTGTATCTAGGCCCGGCTAGTAATGCAGTCGGGATATGAAAGATGCAAAAAAAGTATCGAGGCCCGGCTAGTAATGCAGTCGGGATGTGAAAGATACAAAAAAGAGAGAGTATCGAGGCCCGGCTAGTAATGCAGTCGGGATGTGAAAGATACAGTATCGAGGCCCGGCTAGTAATGCAGCCGGGATATGAAAGATACATAAGAGAGAGAGTATCGAGGCCCGGCTAGTAATGCAGCCGGGATATGAAAGATACATAAGAGAGAGAGAGTATCGAGGCCCGGCTAGTAATGCAGCCGGGATATGAAAGATACTCCGGCCGAGAAAAAAAAGTTTTCAAATCCGTTTGTCCAACACGGGAAAATAGATGAAATAAAAGACCGGTCGAATGAATCCGAATCACTTTGGGCTCATAGACCGTTGAACGGTCTTGATGGAAAAAGCGTCCGCACCAACAAACGGATCGGATCGGTTGTTAGTTTCCCTTCACCGGGTTGCTCGCCGTGACACGCCAGGCGTTGTGTGCGCGACGCCGAGAGAGATGTGGGGGTGTGCGTGGTCGAGGTGGGGTTCGGGTCCGCCCTCCCCTGCTCCGATCGCGCCCGCGCGAATCCACATCTACCTGGTTGATCCTGCCAGTAGCATATGCTTGTCTCAAAGATTAAGCCATGCATGTCTAAGTACAAGCCGCTAGACGGCGAAACCGCGAATGGCTCAATAAATCAGTTATGGTTCCTTAGATCCACTCCATCCTACTTGGATAACTGTGGTAATTCTAGAGCTAATACATGCACTCGAGCCTCGACTGCGGGGTTCGCGCCCCGCAGAAGAGGTGCTTTTATTAGATCAAAACCAGTCGGGGCCGGGCTTTCGGGCTCGCGAACCGTACCAATTTTGGTGACTCTGGATAACTTCACGCCGATCGCACGGCCTTCGAGCCGGCGACGTATCTTTCAAATGTCTGCCTTATCAACTGTCGATGGTAGGTTACGCGCCTACCATGGTTGCAACGGGTAACGGGGAATCGGGGTTCGATTCCGGAGAGGGAGCCTGAGAAACGGCTACCACATCCAAGGAAGGCAGCAGGCGCGCAAATTACCCACTCCCGGCACGGGGAGGTAGTGACGAAAAATAACGATACGGGACTCTTCCGAGGCCCCGTGATTGGAATGAGTACACTTTAAATCCTTTAACGAGGAACCATTGGAGGGCAAGTCTGGTGCCAGCAGCCGCGGTAACTCCAGCTCCAATAGCGTATATTAAAGTTGTTGCGGTTAAAAAGCTCGTAGTCGGATGTCTGTCTTCGGCCGGGCGGCGCCGCTCTGAATCAAGGGTGTTTTGCGTTTCACGCTCTGGGAGCCCGGGTGTCAAAGCCCGACTCTCTTCACGGTCGGACAACATCGCCGGAGGTGTGGTCGGCGGGTCGTTGTTGTATCTGCTTCCGGCAAGTGGCGATCGGTTCATTCCAACTGCTAACTGTCGGTCGTAGTTGACTTTGATTCGCTCCACCCAGTCAATCGTTCGGGGTGCCCTTCACCGGGTGTCTCGGGCGGCCGGCAACGTTTACTTTGAACAAATTAGAGTGCTCAAAGCAGGTGTATCCCAACGCCTGAATATCGCAGCATGGAATGATGGAATAGGACCTCGGTCCGATTTTGCTGGTCTTTTTTTCTTTTGGACCCGAGGTAATGGTCAATAGAGACGGACGGGGGCATTCGTACTGCGGCGACAGAGGTGAAATTCTTGGACCGCCGCAAGACGAACAACAGCGAAGGCATTTGCCAAGAATGTTTTCCTTGATCAAGAACGAAAGTTAGAGGTTCGAAGGCGATCAGATACCGCCCTAGTTCTAACCATAAACGATGCCAACCAGCAATCCGTCGGAGTTACTCCAATGACTCGACGGGCAGCTTCCGGGAAACCAAAGTCTTTGGGTTCCGGGGGAAGTATGGTTGCAAAGCTGAAACTTAAAGGAATTGACGGAAGGGCACCACCAGGAGTGGAGCCTGCGGCTTAATTTGACTCAACACGGGAAACCTCACCAGGCCCGGACACTGGAAGGATTGACAGATTGAGAGCTCTTTCTTGATTCGGTGGGTGGTGGTGCATGGCCGTTCTTAGTTGGTGGAGCGATTTGTCTGGTTAATTCCGATAACGAACGAGACTCTAGCCTGCTAAATAGGTGACGGGTTTTATCAATTGAAACCGAAGGGAGTACGGAGGCGTCGGGATCAGGTGGCGGCGTTTCGGGTTTCGGTGGGACTGGTTCCTTTAGTGAGTGCAATCTCTCGGCTTGGTTTCGTTGCGCTTTTCGTTGGGTTGTGTACGGCCTTCACGGGTTGGTTGCTGCCTGATGACGAGTGTGGCGGGGCTTTGTTGGGAATGTCTCGCGGGGGCCGGTTCTATCGTTATTCGGGCGTCGTCATCCCCGGCGATACCTTCTGCTCTCGCGTCCGTCACGCAGTCTTCTTAGAGGGACAAGCGGCGTCCAGCCGCGTGACAGTGAGCAATAACAGGTCTGTGATGCCCTTAGATGTCCTGGGCCGCACGCGCGCTACACTGAAGGAATCAGCGTGTTTCACTCTCCCTGTCCGAAAGGACCGGGTAACCGCTGAACCTCCTTCGTGGTTGGGATTGGGGACTGCAATGATCCCCATGAACCAGGAATCCCTAGTAGGCGCGGGTCACTAGCCCGCGTCGATTACGTCCCTGCCCTTTGTACACACCGCCCGTCGCTACTACCGATTGAATGATTTAGTGAGGCCTTCGGACGGGCTTGTCGGGGTGCCGTCGAGCGGGGAGCAATCTCTGCCCGCGCGGTGCCTACCAACGGCGAGACTGAAAGATGGTCGAACTTGATCCTTTAGAGGAAGTAAAAGTCGTAACAAGGTTTCCGTAGGTGAACCTGCGGAAGGATCATAAACGAAAAACAAGAAACGTTTTGCGCGTACATGGCTTGAGTCGGTCACGAAACGATTCGAAGCTGCAAAACAAAAACCCGCCTCTTGAAAAAAAGTCTTGCGGCGTACGGCAGCCCGCGGGACCGGATGTGTATTGTGTGTGTGTGGTCGACCGTATAGTTTTCGGGGTGCCGCGCGACTTGAGTGTCCGCGATTCCTTCAATACAAAAAAGAGGAAAAAACGAGGGGCGCGAAAGTGTTTGCGCCTCTCTTACTATTCCTCTATATTCCGATCGAAGGAGGAAAAAACGAGGGGCGCGAAAGTGTTTGCGCCTCTCTTACTATTCCTCTATATTCCGATCGAAGGAGGAAAAAACGAGGGGCGCGAAAGTGTTTGCGCCTCTCTTACTATTCCTCTATATTCCGATCGAAGGAGGAAAAAACGAGGGGCGCGAAAGTGTTTGCGCCTCTCTTACTATTCCTCTATATTCCGATCGAAGGAGGAAAAAACGAGGGGCGCGAAAGTGTTTGCGCCTCTCTTACTATTCCTCTATATTCCGAAGGAAAAAATCAGACACGTTTCGTGTGGGTATCAGGCGCTCTGATGCGCGGTGGTTTAAAGCGGATACGCCCTATCGAAATTGATTTTTTTCCTGCGTCGGCCTAAACACACAAAACAATAGCATCTGGTCCTTCTCGATGTCTGCGGCCGTAAGCAAATTCCTCGCCTTCGATGGTGATTGTCACATCGAGTGTCGTTCGTTGAATGGCGCAGTGTGTCGACGTTATTAGAGTGACGAATGCGGTGGCCCGCCAGGGCCGCGAGTACCGGAGGAACTCTGAGGGAGAGCTTGCGCGAATAGTCCTGTTGACTCGTCTGACGGAGATGTGCGAATTCGAATCTGGGTATCAGGCGCTCTGATGCGCGGTGGTTTAAAGCGGATACGCCCAATCGAAATTGCTTTTTTTCTCTCGTCTTCGGGTCATCGGTGAGGGACGAAAGTGCGAGACCTTTCCTTTGGAAACGTTCTTTTCGGGCGTGGATACTCGCGGTTGCGCGCGTGGTCGTCGCATAGACTTACACTCGAACACCCGACATCATGCCGTTGAGCGAGTCGATTTCTCGGCCCGTGTGCCCTTTGCCCTCTCGATCTTGGAATTTCGAAAAAAACGTAAAAAAAAAACCCAAAATTCTAGTACGAGTGTTTATCGGAACATTTTCTTTCTTTGGCTTTTTTGCCCTTTTCTTCGGCCGCGCATTCTCACTCGGGGTGCCGCGCGACTTGAGTGTCCGCGATTCCCTAAGAGGAAGAAACGAGGGTTCGCCCCTCTTACTATTCCTCTACATATCATAGGTGCGTCGTGCCGGGGTCACGGGGGTGAGGAGAAAAAGAGAGAAGAAAACGACATGTCGTTTTAAAAGTACGACCCTGAACGGTGGATCACTAGGCTCGTGGATCGATGAAGAGCGCAGCAAAGTGCGCTAATCCATGCGAACTGCAGAACACATGGAGCATCGAAATCTTGAACGTAAATGGCGGCCCAGCTTCGCGCTCGGGCCACATCTGACTGAGGGTCGGTCGAATGATGAACGAACAGAGATTTTTTTCAGTCTTTCTTGTTTGTTTTCGGTCGCGGCGATGCATCTGATATTTTTGTCGGCTGACGAGTTGGTCGTCGCGGGGAATCTCTCTCCGCGCTTCCTGAAAGTCTTTCGATGGTATTGGTGTGTTTTTTGCCCGGCCGGAATCGCGAGAGAGCTCCCGAATCTCGAACGTCTGGGTGCCGCGCGACTTAAGTGTCCGCGATTCCTTAAATACAAAAAAGAGGAAAAAACGAGGGGCGCGAAAGTGTTTGCGCCTCTCTTACTATTCCTCTCTATTCCGAAAGAAAAACCTTTTTAGTTTGTCGATGAAGGCGAATACGGACGAGAAAAGTTAAACACATCTTCTCGAACGGGGTGTCGGTGCTGCGTGCGCGCGACCCGTGTCGGCTTCGACGCGAGTCGGTTTTGCGAGTTGTTGTGTCGTGCGTGTACGCCGGGCGTGTCGAAGTGTCGACCACCGCGAGTCATCGCACTTCACTTCGAACCAACTCTGAGACCGGCTCGTGAAGCTGTGCCTGTGTCGCGCGCCGCGTTGTTTCAATGCAAAAAGCCCGTGCGCCCCGTCACTTTTCCGAAAGATGTTTACACGTCTTTCGGGATAACGAGAGACTCGCTTTTTTTTTTTCTCAACGTCCGTCAAGCCGGTCGATGCCGTGATGGAAAAAAGGATCTTTTCTCTTCGCGCAAAAATTTTCATTCTGACCTCAGTTTAGATGAGACTACCCGCTGAACTTAAGCATATCAGTAAGCGGAGGAAAAGAAACTAACAAGGATTCCCCTAGTAGCGGCGAGCGAACAGGGATGAGCCCAGCACCGAACCTCGCGCCCGGTCGAGCGGGTGCCGAGGAATGTGGTGTTCGGGAGGATCGTGCGCGCCTGTCCGGTATCTATCGTCCAAGTCTCCATGAACGGGGCGAGCAACCCACAGAGGGTGTCAGGCCCGTAGACCAGACGAGCCGAGACCGTGCATCGGATCTCTTCCCAAGAGTCGGGTTGCTTGAGCGTGCAGCCCTAAGCGGGAGGTAAACTCCTTCTAAGGCTAAATATTGCCACGAGACCGATAGCGAACAAGTACCGCGAGGGAAAGTTGAAAAGAACTTTGAAGAGAGAGTTCAAGAGTGCGTGAAACCGTTCAGGGGGTTAAACGGGTGGGCCCTCGAAGGTCGAACAGATCCCCGCTCCCGGCACTTGGTTGCATGCCCTTAGTGTTGGCGGGGAGACTGTCCGGAAGGACGGCTCCGTTCGCTGTAATTCGCTCTGGATCGCAATAGCCGCGCCGAGGTCCGCTAGTGGGGGGCTTAGTAGGACTCCGCGACCGACTGGGTGTCTGTTACACGGGGCGTTCGTTAGCGAGTTTCGTGGTTAACCTTCGCGGGTGCCGCGTGGACGAGCGCGGCGTTTCTCAACAGTACCGCCCGGTCGTGACCTGTCTCCTCCCGGGAGGTGTCGTTTTTTTTTCGCCGTTCGCGCGGCGGAAGGGGGCGGCGCCGAACCTGGGAGGCCCAGAGCGGAGAGTAGAAGTCGGGTCCCACCCGACCCGTCTTGAAACACGGACCAAGGAGTCTAACATGTGCGCGAGTCGTCGAGATCGAAATTTTTTCAAACTAAACTCGCGAGGCGCAATGAAAGTGAAGCGGCCCCGATGAGGGTGCATCCGCGAGGGGTGATCCCGTCTCGAAAAGAGCGGGCGCAACCCCTGGGCGTCCGAATGCTCGCGAGATCTTCGCGCGCGCCCCCTCAAAAGGGTGCGCGTGTTGGTCGAGTCGGCCGGACGAACCAAGAGCGCACACGTTGGGACCCGAAAGATGGTGACCTATGCCTGGCCAGGACGAAGCCAGGGGAAACCCTGGTGGAGGTCCGCAGCGATTCTGACGTGCAAATCGATCGTCGGAGTTGGGTATAGGGGCGAAAGACTAATCGAACCATCTAGTAGCTGGTTCCCCCCGAAGTTTCCCTCAGGATAGCTGGTGC
>Ga0208875_1000347_pt1 | contig 16213 bp, 21 predicted proteins | sample CryBogCBH25Aug08_FD_184612 | JGI IMG/M metagenome (GOLD analysis project Ga0208875, IMG submission 184612) | Freshwater microbial communities from Crystal Bog, Wisconsin, USA - CBH25Aug08 (SPAdes) (version 2) | ecosystem: Environmental > Aquatic > Freshwater > Lake | place: Crystal Bog...
CGTATTTCTCCCCAATCATTGTCTAGTAGCTCAGTCGGTAGAGTAGATGACTGTTAATCATTTGGTCGTTGGTTCGAGCCCAACCTAGACAGCCAATATATGGATGTGCCGCCGTAATGGTATGGCAGGAGACTGTAAATCTTCCGGTTTACACCACAGTTGGTTCGATCCCAACCACATCCACCAAATTTTGCCCCTTTAGTATAACGGCATTACAGTTGATTTGTAATCATCAAATGGCGGCTCGATTCCGTCAGGGGGCACCAGTTTTCCGTGTGTAGGCTAGTCTGGTCAAGTCACTCCGTTTGGGGCGGAGAGAGCGCAGGTTCGAATCCTGCCACACGGACCAATTCTTCTATCTTAAATTCCCTTGATGTGGTCCAATGTGTATTGGCAAAGGGGATTGTATCAGATAGTTTGTAAAGTAATTGATAAGAGTTTTCTTGTTCCATTAATGTATTTATTTAATGGTCATATATACCCATGTAGCTCAATGGCAGAGCAATCGACCGATAATCGATAGATAAAAGTTCAATTCTTTTCGTGGGTACCAAAAGGAGTAATTATGAGTGATGGTGGTAAAGGTTCAAGTCCTAGACCATATTCTGTTCCAAAAGAACAATATGATAAAAATTGGGAATTAATATTCGGTAAGAAAAAAACTCTCGCAAGTGTTCCGGTAGCACAAGAGTCTCCAAAACTCTTGGACGGGGTTCGATTCCCTGGCGAGAGGCCAAAAAAGGAATAGTGATATGAAAAAATTCGACCTAGATGAAGTTAAATCATTCCTTGCTAAACAAGGTCCAAATACTAAAGTCTATCTTGGTGCGGATTCTGAAAGAGTAAGAGTGAATGGTGTTTGGTATGCTGACTATGCTTTAGCTGTGGTTGTGCATATTGATGGATGCCATGGTTGTAAAATATTTGGTTATGTTGAGCGTGAATTAGATTACGACCATAAGAAAAGTAAACCAGCAATGAGATTAATGTCCGAAGTTTATAAAGTTTCGGAATTGTTTCAATCATTGTCTGAAGTATTGGAAGACTTTCATGTTGAAGTACATTTAGACCTGAATAAATCAGAGTTATATGGTTCTTCATGTGTGGTCCAACAAGCGATTGGTTATATCAAAGGTACATGCAATATGACACCTATGGTTAAACCAGATGCACCTGCAGCTTCTTTCTGTGCTGATAGATTAAAAAGAATTCTAACAGAACAAGAAGCATTTTAATTTTTATAAGGATTTTTATGAGTTATATTCCATTGAGTGATAAAATTATTATTGAAAGAGTTGAAGGTGCTAAAGAAACAGCATCAGGTATTATTTTAAAATCTTCTGGTGAACCAGATAGAGCAAAAGTAATTGCAGTATCTGATAGTGTTGATGAAGTGACAATCGGAGAAGAATTGTTAGTAAACTGGAATGGTGCAGTCAAACTAGAACAAAATTTATACAGCATTAACATTGAACATGTCATTGCAGTATTCGATGCTCCGATAGCTTAATGGTAAAGCAGTCGACTCATAATCGATTGAGTGTAGGTTCAATTCCTACTCGGAGCACCACTTGACAATTTAAAAAAGAGCCTATATAATAGACTACATTGCGGGTATGATGTAATGGTAACCTGAAACCTTGCCAAGGTTTATATGAGAGTTCGATTCTCTCTACCCGCTCCAAATATTGCGGAATTAGTTTAATGGTAAAACTGGAGATTTCCAATCTTCTGTTGTCAGTTCGATTCTGGCATTCCGCTCCATGATTTTATATTAGGAGACCATATGAGTGTTACATTAAAAAATTTAGAAAGTGCGTTGGCTGGTGAGTCACAAGCACATGTGAAATATCGTTACTTTGCAAAAATTGCTCGTGAAGAAGGCTTTGCTGATATTGCAGACCATTTTGAACACACAGCAGACCAAGAATTGTTACATGCATGGGGTCACTTGGAATTGTTGGTTAATAAACCAACTACCGCTGAATGCTTGCAAATGGCCATTGATGGTGAAACATATGAGTTCACTACAATGTATCCTGAAATGCGTGATAAAGCTAAATTAGAAGGTGTTGATAATTTCGTAAAAGAAATTAACGAACAAATTGATGAATCTAAAGAACACGCAAAACAATTTCAATCTATTCTAGAAAAAGCAGAAAAACGTTTTGCTGCTTTGGCTAAAGTTGAGAAACGTCACGCAGCAGCTTATGAAGCTAAATTAGATGAATTAAACCAAGTGGAGGCAAGATAATGGAACAACATGTATGCGTAGTTTGTGGCCACGTCCACGATGAAGAAACTGAAGGCAAATGGAATGAATTGACTGAAGACTTTACCTGTCCAGAATGTGGATGTGGTAAAGAAGATTATGAGTTAATTTAAAATATCGCAAGGTGGTGAAACAGTATCACAGAGGACTCATAATCCTCAGTTCCAGGTGCGACTCCTGGCTTTGCAACCAAACTACTTTTAATTTGGAACTGCCACAACCTTTTTAATACCGGTCTGTGGATCAATCATCTCTTGCCAATGATAACCAACCGGTGGTGCTTGCACTATCGGTTGTTGTACGATAATTGGCTGTTGCTCAACGTAAACTGGCGGACGAGCTAATTCATAACCAACGACACCACCAATCAAAGCTGGTGCAACCCAACCAATACCGCCACCTCTATAACAGCATCCACCATGATAGTGAACCTCATGTGCTTGTGCACCTAATGTTAATAGTGATAAAGCTAAAATTAGTTTTTTCATTATAGTCTCCTTTTGTGTATATCGTATAGGTAAGCAACTTCATTGATTCTTGTGTGAGTATTTCTACTTCCTAATACAATAACGATAGAATTATTTATCTTAGATACTATGCATCCACCTGATGCATTTATCCATCCTGTTTTACTTATAACAAAATCTTTTTTACCTATTAGAGGATTGGTGTTACGATACACCATTTTTCTTTTCTTTACATTAACTTCAACGGAAGTTTTCTTATCTGCTTCTACAATAAAAGGATAGTTAGCTGCAGCTTTAACCAAATACATTAATTGTCTAGCCGAACTAGTATTTCTTTTATCTAATCCTGTGGGTTCGTACACAATAGAATCTAACATATTAAGTTTGTACAATTTTTGATTCATAACATATACACAGACTCCAAAACCACCAGGATATTGCTCACATAATGTTTGTGCAGCTCTATTGTTACTATTGACCAAGGCCAATTCCAACAAAGTCCTACGTGATAATTGTGATGGTAATCCGTCTTTAATTTTGGTACTAAGAGGCACCAATTCATCTAAATCCTGTTTGGCATCTAATACAACCATTGCAGTTAATAATTTACTGATACTGGCGATTGGTTGTATTCTATCAGCGTTAGCTTCATCTAGGATAGTATCTGTATCCTCATTAGTAATCAGCCACGATTTTGCGGTAATTGGTTGCGCTTGGACGTCTTGGAGATTAAAAAATACGGCGAGTAATAATAATATAGAAAAAACAAAGTGCAACAATTTAGATACTCCTCAATGAATGTGTCCATATTTATTTTAATGCCTTAACGATGATTAGAGAGATTAATATACCAAAAGAAAATACGGCTAAGAAAACCAAAAATAAGGTTTTAAGTGATAGGTCTAAAAGGAAGTCTGCAAAAGATTGAGTCTCAGTAACTTCATTCGTTTTGTCGTCTGTATTCTTCATCTTGTTTTTGTATTTGTTCTTCTTGTTGTGTTAGTTCTAATAGTCTTAACTTTTTACGTTCAGCCTGATTATTTTTAATCACTTCTGGTTCCAGTTCTGGCCAACGTGTTTTCCTATCATGAGTTATCCAAGACATCAAGATTATTATAGTGATGGTAATAACAAACATAATACCACCATAACTTATTTCTTCCATATACATTTTTAATTTAGCTCTTCTTCTAGCTGCAATTCTGGCATCAGCTTGCATTTTACGAGCAATGAGTACCTTCTGTTGACTACCCATCTCTTTCATCATCTCACTAACATCAGTCCATAATGCACCTAATTCAGGTGGACTTTGATAAATCATCATCTCACGTAACTCTACTGTCATTTGTTCAAGTTGTTTTTTCATAACAACACGTTGTAGAGCACGCTTACCTAAACTATCTTCACCTTCATATATTTCTTCACGGTCTTTGCGTTCTTCTTCTTCAAGAACAGCAATACATTTGTACATATTGTCAAAATAGTTACCAAGATGATTTGTGAGTTCTTGGTATATACCAGCAGTCTCACCTTGTTTTTTGTTTAATTCAATGACACGATTTTTTTCTTCAATGTATGCATTGCGTTGTGTCGTTGTAGCAGGCTTATCTTTATGATTATTCGCAAATTGCTCGTCAAGGTCCTTTAGAACGGCTTTAACGTCCCCTGCGGCACCTTTAATATCTTTGTAGAGTTGACAGCCTTTTTTTACGGCCTGCACTGCCCCATTAGCGAGGGCAAATAGTGTTAACGGATCCATTTATATCGAAAACCATAATTTTTCCAGTTTAAATAATTTGATGGCAAAAATTACAGGAACAGCTTGCCTGTTCAGACGAATTCATATATAATGTTATATTATTATTTATGCGGAGAAGATTATGAATATTATGGCAATGAAGTTGGTTACTGGTGAGGAACTGTTAGGTGATGTAATTAAAACGACAGATACCACTTTTACAATAGAAAATCCAGTAGGTATAGCAGTTATTCGTGGTAAAGATGGTCAACCTAACGTAGGATTTACACCATTTCCGTTACATTCCGAACAAAAAACTGGGTCAACTATTGACTTGCAATTGACACATATTGTATACTCTTATACACCCGCTGAAGATTTTATTAAGAATTACAATCAAATTTTTGGTGCCGGCATCATTCTTCCACCAACACAACAAATTATTACAGGTTAATGTCAACATTTTATACCAATGTGCAATCGATTGGTAACCAAATTCTATATCGTGGCGTCAAAGACGGTGAACGAATCAAAGATAGAATTGGTTACTCTCCATCACTTTATATTGCCGATAAACGAGGCAAATCAACCTTCAAATCACTAGAAGGTACTCCTCTTGTTAAAAAAGAATTCAATAGCATCTCTGAAGCTAGAGAATTCGTAAAGTCATTCAAAGATGGCCATGGTGACCCAATTCCTGGTGCACCAATCATCTATGGACAAGAACGTTATGAGTATGCATACATTGCTGATGAACATCCAGAGATGGTTGATTGGGACCAAGACCATGTATCGATAGCAATTATCGATATTGAGGTGGGTTCTGAGAATGGTTTCCCTGATCCATACGAAGCAAACGAACCAATTACAGCTATCTGTATTACATTTCTCAATGGTAAAACATGGGTATTTGGTTGTGGTGATTACGTCACCCAAGGCGATGAATTGTATGTTAAGTGCAAAGATGAGTGGACTCTATGCAAGAAGTTCCTGACTCTCTGGAACGACCAATGTCCTGATGTTGTGACTGGTTGGAATACCAAGTTCTTTGATATTCCGTATCTCATCAATCGTTTCCGTAAAATTCTTGGTGAGAAAGATACCAAAAAGTTATCTCCTTGGGGTTATATTTTTGAACGCAAGACAATGATTAATGGCAAACAATTGATTGCATATGATGTTGTTGGTATCGGTCATCTAGATTACATTGAATTATACAAATGGTATGCTCCTGGCGGTAAGTCACAAGAATCATATCGTTTGGATGCCATTGCACAAGTTGAGTTGGGTGAAGGTAAAATCTCTTATGATGAGTTTGATAACCTACATGCTTTGTATCGATTGAACTTCCAAAAGTTTATTGAATACAACATTAAAGACGTTGCATTGATTATCAAACTAGAAGACAAGTTGAAGTTGATTGAATTGGCTTTGACTTTGGCGTATGATACCAAATCCAATTATGATGATGTGTTTGCACAAACTAGGATGTGGGACGCTCTGACATATTCTTATCTCCTAAACAAAGATATCATTGTACCACCAAGAATTGTTAAAGACAAAGATGCGGCTTTTGAAGGTGCATATGTGAAAGAACCACAAGTTGGCCTACACAATTGGGTGGCATCGTTTGACTTGAACAGTTTGTATCCTCACTTGATGATGCAGTACAATATTAGTCCTGAGACTCTAATTGAACCAGAGAACTACACTGATGAAATGCGTGAAGTGATATCACAAGGTGTAAGCGTTGATAAATTGCTGCTTAAACAAGTCAATACGTCAAATATAGTTGATTGCACTATAACTCCTAACGGACAATTCTTTCGTACAGATAAACAAGGTTTCTTACCTGCTATGATGGAAGAAATGTATGAAGACAGAAAGAAGTTCAAGAAATTATATCTCAAAGCGAAGCAGGAGTATGAGAATGAAAGAGATGATTCAAAGAAGTATGAGATTGAAAAGAGAATTGCTCGCTATAACAACCTACAACTAGCAAAAAAAGTTTCACTCAACTCGGCATATGGTGCTTTGGGTTCTCAATACTTTCGTTTCTATGATTTGCGGATGGCTCTTGGCGTTACTACTGCAGGTCAACTTTCTATAAAATACATAGAAAGTAAAATTAACGGTTATATGAACAAATTATTGGAAAGTAAAAATGTTGACTACGTTATTGCGAGCGATACTGACTCTATATATCTCCGTCTTGAGGAACTTGTATCACGATTTATGGGTGACAAACTTGGTGATACGAACAAAGTCATCACCTTTATGGATAAGGTCTGTGAGGATAAGATTCAACCATTTATTGATAAGAGTTATAAAGAGTTGGCTGAATATGTTAGAGCGTATTCTCAAAAGATGCAAATGAAACGTGAGGCATTGTCCGACAAAGGTGTTTGGACTGCCAAGAAACGTTACATTCTAAATGTATATAACAATGAAGGTGTGCAGTATAACGAACCACAAATGAAAGTGATGGGCCTTGAGGTGATTAAATCATCTACACCATCGGCAATCCGTGATAAGATGAAAGAAGCCATCAAACTAATGATGACTGGTACAGAAGAAGATATTCAGGACTTTATTGCAAAATTTAGAAGTGATTTCAATAATCTGCCACCAGAAGACATCTCTTTCCCTCGTGGTCTAAATGGATTGGCTACATACTCCGATCCAGTCACACTATATAAAAAAGGTACACCAATTCACGTTAAAGGTGCAATTCTCTACAACAATAATCTCAAAGCCTTGGACCTTACTAAAAAGTATCCATTGATTCAAGAAGGCGAGAAGATTAAATTCACATATCTAAAGTTACCAAATCACTTTAAAGATACCGTGATTTCTTATCCATCTCGCTTACCAAAAGAATTTGGGCTTGACAAATATGTTGATTATGATTTACAATTCGAAAAAGCATTCCTTGATCCAATCAAGGTTATCTTGGATTGTATGAAGTGGAAAGTTGAAAAAGTGAATTCTTTGGAAGATTTCTTCAGTTAATAAAGGAACAATATGAGTATTCTTGACAAAATTAAAAAGAACAGCAGTATTAAAGAATCTGCTATATTATCAAAATCAAAATTCTTTAATGATAAAGATATGATTCCAACGGCAATCCCAATGATTAACGTTGCTCTATCTGGTTCACTAAATGGCGGTTTAACACCAGGTCTTACAATGTGGGCAGGTCCATCAAAACACTTTAAGACTGCTTTCTCTTTGTTGATGGCTAAATCTTATATGGACAAATATGAAGACGCTGCTTTACTTTTTTATGATTCTGAGTTTGGTACTCCTCAATCCTATTTTGACTCTTTTGGTATTGACCCTGATAGGGTGCTTCATACTCCGCTTACTGATATTGAGCAGTTAAAATCCGATATCATGCAACAATTAACCAATGTTGAACGTGATGACCATCTCATTATTGTTGTTGATTCTATTGGTAATCTTGCGTCAAAGAAAGAAGTTGATGATGCATTAGAAGGCAAAACTGTGGCTGATATGACAAGAGCCAAAGCAGTTAAATCATTATTCAGAATGGTTACACCACATCTGTCAATGAAAGATATTCCAATGATTGTAGTTAATCATACTTACAAAGAAATTGGAATGTTTCCTAAAGATATCGTTGGTGGTGGTACAGGTTCTTATTACTCAGCTGACAACATCTTTATTCTTGGTCGTCAACAAGAAAAAGAAGGTTCAGAAGTTGTTGGTTATAACTTCATTATCAATGTAGAAAAGTCTCGTTATGTTAAAGAAAAATCTAAAATTCCTATCACTGTGTTGCATGACGGTGGTATTAGCAAGTGGTCTGGTTTACTTGATATTGCAGTCGAATCCAAACATGTGGTTAAACCTAGCAATGGTTGGTATTCAAAAGTAAATACCGAAACCGGTGAAGTCGAGGACAAAAAGTACCGTGAGAAAGATACTGATAGTTATGAATTTTGGGAATCAATTTTGAATGACATTACATTCCACGAATATATCACAAACAAGTATTCCATTAGTAATGGCTCAATCATGCAAACTGAGGAATAAAAAATGATAGAAGGAACAGATTACTGTTTCATCTATCCTAAAGATGAGGAAACGGTTGTTAATATTAAATTTTTAACTGGACCATACAAAGATACCATTTTCAAATATGGCAAGGTAAAAATTAAAGAAGAACCTGATGGAGCTCATTTACTTTTTGCATATGATGTGTTAGAATCACCAGTCGATAAGCCAAAGAAGTTAGAAAAGAATTCCGACTTTAAGAACTACATTGGTGATTTATTGGTAGAGATAATGACTTCCAACATGGAACAGGATATAATTGATGAAACTAGAGCAGACGATATTAAAGAACCTGATTTATAATGATGAATACATCCGCAAAGTATTACCTTTCCTAAAAGATGAGTATTTTACCGACAGAACTGAAAGATTAATATTCAATGAAATATTATCATTTACAAGCACTTACAATTCTTCACCATCGATTGAAGCAATTGCATTGGCCATCAAAGAGAAACGAAATCTCACAAATGATGAAGTGGAAAAGTCGGAAGCTTATCTTAAAGAAATTGTTTTGGCTAGCGGAGAAGAATCCAAGATTCAATGGCTTGTTGATAAGTCAGAAGAATTCGTACAAGAGAAGGCAATATACAATGCAGTATTGGGGTCTATTTCTATACTCGAAGGGAAAGACAAAACCCAAGACAAAGGTTCGATTCCCAAGATACTATCGGACGCCTTGGCGGTAAGTTTTGATAACTCGGTTGGTCACGATTACTTAGAAAACTCCGATGAACGATATGAATTCTACCACAGAAAAGAAGAACGAATCCCATTCGACCTTGAATTCTTCAACAAAATCACCAAGGGTGGTCTTCCTGCCAAGACACTTAACATTGCATTGGCAGGGACTGGTGTGGGTAAGTCTCTCTTTATGTGTCACGTTGCTGCTGGGTGTATGTCTCAAGGCAAGAACGTACTCTATATCACTATGGAAATGGCTGAAGAACGTATTGCTGAAAGGATAGATGCAAATCTACTTGATGTGACCGTTGATTCTCTGGTCGAATTACCAAGAGAGATGTTTAATAAGAAGATATCTAGACTACGTGAAAAGACAACTGGTAAGTTAATCATCAAAGAGTATCCTACCGCATCAGCATCATCTATACACTTCAGGACACTCTTAAATGAACTCAACCTTAAAAAGTCTTTTGTACCAGATATTATTTTTATTGATTATCTCAATATTTGTTGCTCCGCCAGAATCAAAGCAGGAGCCAACGTTAATTCCTATACCTATGTTAAAGCAATTGCAGAAGAATTGCGAGGTCTGGCCGTTGAATTCGGAGTCCCCATTGTCTCTGCAACTCAAACCACAAGGACAGGATATTCCTCTTCCGACCCCGGACTCGAAGATACAAGTGAGTCTTTTGGTTTGCCTGCGACAGCTGACTTGATGTTTGCTTTGATTTCATCCGAAGAACTAGAATCTGTTGGACAAATCATGGTCAAACAATTGAAGAATAGATATAATGATCCAACAACATTTAAAAGATTCACTCTTGGCATTGACAGAGCTAAGATGAAACTGTATGATGTATCTCAATCTGAGCAGGGTTATATTGCTGATGCTGGTCAAGTTGAAGATAAACCACTCAACTCATTTGGTATGAGAGAGAAGAAAGATTTTGGTAGTTTTAAAGTATGAAATTAACTAAAGAAGAAGCGTTACATTGTGCTAAAGTATATGAAGATTACTTTGGTAACTTTGAACGTATTGATGAGTACATGCGTGACCAGAAACTGAATTCTCTAAGTGAGATGTCCAGTAGTCCTTTGTTTCCAATTGAAGATGATTTGTTTTCTGATTTTACAATGCATCCTAATGATATGGATTTTGATGTGTGTGAAATTAATCCTGAAACATGGGAAAACTTACTTAACATTACGTCATCACATGTTAACATTCAACCTGTAGGCAAACAAATTCGTTTGGCTGTGAGAGAAAAGAACACAGGAAAGTTCGTTGGATTCATTAGACTAGGTTCACCAGTAATCAACATGAAGCCAAGAAATGAAACTCTTGGCCAAGTGTTTACACAACAACCTGAATGGGCCAAGAGATTCAATGATGCTGCTTTGATGGGTTTTGTAATTGTACCATCTCAGCCATTTGGTTATAATTATCTTGGTGGTAAATTGTTGGCAGCCATCTGTTGCTCACATAAGGTCCGTGAAATATGTAATCGAAAATACAATATGAATCTATGTATGTTTGAAACTACCAGTTTGTATGGTTCTTCTAAGACAGTATCACAGTATGACGGCATGAAGCCTTTCATTCGATACAAAGGTTTAACTGATTCTGATTTTCTACCAATGATGCACGGTAAACCATATGAAGACCTAATCGTTTATGTAGAAAACCGTGTTGGTCAAATCGTTGAAGATAATATCTCAAGTCGGAAATTAAAAATGTCAATGAAGATTGTTTCTTTGGTCAAGGCTGCACTCAAAGGTGAACCTGAAGAAAAATCATTTCAACAAACCATTGACAACGCAAAGAATCTAACTGAGCAAAAACGTTATTATATTTCTAATTATGGTTTTAAGAATAGTATCGATTACATTAATTGTAAGACAGACACCTTGATACCTGATGAATCGTATGATAAATATCATTTAGAGAATATCATATCTTGGTGGAAAAACAAAGCAAGCAATCGCTTTGATACACTAAAGAGTGAAGGTCGATTGAGAACCGAACTTGAAGTTTGGACTTCTAATAAACATATAGACATTATCAGGTGAAAATTATGAAAGCAACTGTGATTATACCAAGTACTGGTTCACCAGAACTTAGGAAAGCAATCGATTCTGTACTGAATCAAACAATAGAGACTCAATGTTATGTTGTCGGTGATGGTGAACAATTCAAAGGCAAAGTCAAGACAATTACTGATGAGAAAGCCGGAAACAATTTTCTAAAAGTCTGTTATCTACCAATTAATGTTGGTGCAAATGGTTTTTATGGCCATCGTGTGTATGCTGCCTTTACACATCTAATCAATACAGATTATGTTTTGTACTTAGACCAAGATAACTGGTTTGAACCTAATCATGTTGAATCATGTATTGAAACAATTGAAAAGTATAACCTAGATTGGTCATATTCGTTAAGAAACGTATGTGATAAAGATGGAAATTTCCTTACTCAAGATAATTGTGAATCACTAGGTAAATGGAAAACATATCATGGTGTTAACCATATAGATACAAATTGCTATTGCATTAAAACTAATATTGCGATAAAATTGGCTTCAGCATGGCACGGTGGCTGGGGGCAAGATAGAGTATTTCTAGGTGCAATAGCTCAACACTTTCCTAGATTCGATTGCTCAAAAGAATATACGGTCAATTATCGTACAAACGGAAACCCTGGTTCTGTGACACCTGAATTTTTTGAGAATGGAAATAAAGAGATGATGAAACAATATAATGGAGAATTACCATGGCGCAAAAAGATTTAATTATCGGTGGTTGTACAAACTACGGAATCAACCAACTCAAACCTTGGGTTCTCTCAGTAAATGAATGTATGCCTGATGCACACAAAGTGATGTGTGTTGGTAATGCATCCGATGAAACTAGAAAATGGTTGTCATCACAAGGATTTGATATCGTTGATATGCCAAACCTGAATGTGCCGGTTCATGTGTTGCGGTTCTTATCTATTTACGAATATCTTAGAAAGACATGGCAAGATTATCGTTATGTTGTAACTACCGATGTAAAAGATGTTTACTTTCAATGGTCACCATTTAAGTGGATGGAAAACCAATCTATCAGTGATGACATGATTGTTAACCAAAAATTAGTTTGTGGATCTGAAGGTATACGTTATTGTGATGAACCATGGGGTAATGAAAACCTAATGCAAGCTTATGGTCCTTATGTACACGATTTATTTAAAAATAACACAATATATAATGTTGGTGTATTAGGTGGTTCATCTGAATATATGAAAGACTTGGTGTTCAATATTTTCACCAATGCGATTAATAGACCAATTCAAATTTGTGACCAAGCAGTATTCAATGTACTAATCAATACACAGCCATACTATGATGTAATGTTCTTTGCTGGTAATCACCACGCATGGGCTTGTCAGGCAGGAACAATGGTTGATCCATCTAAGATTGAATCATTTAGACCTTTCTTATTAGATGCTGAACCTACATTTGATAATGGTGTTGTGTGGACTGCTAACCGTGAAATGTATTGTATTGTTCACCAGTACGACCGTGTACCGGAATGGAAAAAGTTTGTTCAACAGAAGTATGGACAAGAAGATGAGTCTCAATTATTTGTTTATAAGGTGTAAATATGAGTGATATTATTAGTTTTAACACAAACGATGTTTTTAATTTCGGAACCAGAATCGAACAGAAATCAAAATGTTCAGGTTATGGTTTGGCTGAATTGATTAAAGATATTGAAAAACCTGTTGGTCTGGAAATTGGTTGTGACATTGGAGATACAACGGTATTCTTGTTAGAGTCACATCCAAATCTAATGTTGACATCAATTGATCCATATGAAAATTATGTTGATTGGAATGGTAGACCATTGCATGAGAGACAGGAAGTTTTTGAAAATGCAATGAATCGTTTGGACAAATTTTCCAACCGTTTCAGCTTGGTTAAACAAACATCGGATGATGCTGTTGATGTATTTGAAGAAGAAGAATTTGATTTTATCTTTATTGATGGTTTACACACATATGACCAATTGAGTAAAGATTGTCTCAACTATTATTCTAAGTTGAAACCTGGTGGTATTTTCTCTGGCCATGACTTCACAGCTATTCCTGGTGTGCATCAAGCTGCAACAGAATTTGCTGCGAAAGTAGGTAAAGAAATTTTGACTACCGAATGTGATGTTTGGTACTGGTACAAATAATGAAGAAATGTATTGTACTCTCTGGTCATTATAGGACTTTCGATACTACATGGGAAAACATCAAAAAATTTATTGATATAAATGAATTGGATGTTTATTGTCACCTTTGGGCTGACAATGATAAAGACGAAAGTGATAGACAATTACAATCCATTATCGATAAATTAGGTGTTCCTGAAGGTCGTATATTGAGAGAGAAGAATAGTGACCATGAACAAACTTTTCTTGACATGGAAAAAAGAATTCTTGAAGCCAATCCTAAAAAAGATTTGGTCATTCAAGACCGTATTGCTGGTGCAGCATCAATGCACTATGCACGTAAGGCTGCTTTTAATCTAATCAAAGAAGAATATGATGTTGTAGTATATTGCCGTTACGATATTATATTTGATGCTTTGTTTAAATTTGATTCAGTAGACTTCATGGTAACACCTGAAGCCGAATGTTATAATCTAATGTCAGATATCTTTGCATTGATTCCATTCAAATTAGCCTCAAGATTCTTTTTGTATGACGAATATGAGAGATTACAATCAACGCAGTTTGAACCTGAGTTTGAAGATTGGTTGAGAAATGAACATAAGTATGGAGAGAATAACATAAGGATACACAAATATCACAGTTATAATCCACATATGTTAATGTTACGTCATTTTATTATGACAGACACACCATATCAAATATTTAATTTACCAGTTAGAATACGATGAAAATTGCACTATGTTTATTTGGCCAACCAAGGTCTTTTGAAAAAGGTTATGAATATCATAAGAAGAATCTTTTGGATCATTATGATGTTGATACTTTCATTTACTTGACCGAAGGTGATAATCAAAAAATACAGGACTTGTATAAACCAACATATTATGTTTACAGTCCACGTAAACCTAATCCTGAAGCTGATGTAAAATACACAAGGACAGCTAATCCAATTAAACATCCAGCTCGAACAACACAATCGATGTTTCATTCAATGTATATGTGTTCGTTGTTAATTGGTAATAGTTATTCAAAATATGATTGGGTTATTAAGAGTAGAACTGATTATGCTTTGAATGTAAAAATACCATTTGAACAATTAGACAATTCTAAATTATACATACCAAATTGCAGAATGGTTCCCGAAAGAGATTTTGGTAATGACCAATTTGCGTTTGGATCGTATAAAACAATGATGAAGTATATGTCTACATATGAAAATTTAGATGAGTACTACAATGCAGGGGCACAGTTTAATGGTGAAGACCTTATGAAAGCTAACTTACGTAAACATAATCTTCATGGTGAAAAATTAGTATATGTTAATATGGATAATCCATTTCCACCTGGTGCTCATAATGGAACATGGCATTCATTGATTCGTGATGATTATGACCAATGGCCGAAATAATAAAAGAATTATCTGGACATTCCGGTAGTAAAATTTACTTAATGAAGGATGAAGAAAAACTCTTTGTCCGAAAAATAGGTAATGTTGATAGAAACTATTCACGCATGGAAGTGTTGATTAGTGAAGGTTATTCTTTGCCTGAAATATATACTTACAAAGATGAAACTTTAGATATGCAGTATATTCATGGCTTGGATATAAAAACATACCTTACACATAACATACAAAATCAATTAACAAAGTTTATCAAGTCTACATTGACTTCTTTTTCATCAGTTAAGATGGAAAAAGATTACACTCAAACGTATTATGATAAGTTAAAATGGATGGATGATTGTACAACATTGCCATTCACTAAAGAAGAATTGATATCCAAGTTACCAAAAATATTACCATGTACCACGTATCATGGTGATTTGACATTAGAGAATATCATGTACTCTCGTGGAAAATTCTATATGATTGATCCTATGCAGAGTCCATATGATTCATATATATTTGACATTGCTAAAATGAGACAAGACCTGCAATGCAAATGGTTTTTAAGACATACTGATATCAAATTAGATACCAAAATCAGTTCTATTCAGTCCAAAATTTTGAATGTGTTTCCTGAAGCGAATAATGATTATCTATTGATATTGATGTTATTGAGAGTTTACCCGTACACTAAAAGTGAGTTTGATAATCAATTTATATTAAGAGAGATTAATAAATTATGGAAATAATTGTACCTGCAGCCGGACTATCAACTAGGTTTCCAAACATGAAACCAAAGTATTTGTTATATGATTACAAACATGAATTGATGTTGAAAAATGCTTTGCGTTCATTCACAAATCATTCAATCACTATTGGAATTCTAAAAGAACATGAAGATAAGTATCAAGCTTCTAAGTTCATCAATTATGAATTTGGCAGTAGTGTTAACATTGTTATCATTGATGAACCAACAAAAGGTCCAGCAGATACAGTATACCAGATATTACAAAGAGCAAATATAAATGATGATGCCGAAATCTTCATTAAAGACTGTGACAGTTATTTCACTCACGAATTAACTTCAGGTAGTTATGTTTGTACCACAAATATCTCCGAACATGAAGTGTTAAAGAGGTTATCAGCCAAAAGCTTTATCATATACAATGAACAGGATATTATTACAGATATTATTGAGAAGAAAGTTGTGTCTGATACTTTCTGTGTTGGTGGTTATAAGTTTGGTAGTGCTGCAATGTTTAAATCTGCATTTGAAACTATCAAACAAGAAAATGAAGTGTTTGTTTCGGATGTAATTGGTGTTTGTTTAAATAATAATGTCGTTTTCACCAAAAAATCAGTTACTAATTATATTGATGTTG
>Ga0208875_1000362_pt1 | contig 15654 bp, 17 predicted proteins | sample CryBogCBH25Aug08_FD_184612 | JGI IMG/M metagenome (GOLD analysis project Ga0208875, IMG submission 184612) | Freshwater microbial communities from Crystal Bog, Wisconsin, USA - CBH25Aug08 (SPAdes) (version 2) | ecosystem: Environmental > Aquatic > Freshwater > Lake | place: Crystal Bog...
GCAAGAGCCGTTAATTTTTTGAAACAGGGGAACCATCATGTCGCTCGAAAATTATTCCGTCGATCAAATCACAGAACTCGCTTCTTTGGCTGATTCTTTGGCCAAAAACCCGCAAACTCGGGAGCAGTTTTTGCGTTTGACAAAGGCTGCATCGCCCAACACGCCTATCCCTGAGATTGACCTCAAGGATCAAATGCGTACTATGGCCAAGCCTTTGATTGACAAGGTTGCAAGCCTTGAACAACAACTTTTGCAAAAGAAAGTTGAAGACGGCATTATGAACAAGCGTTCTTCGCTTTACGACAAGGGCTTCAAAAAAGATGAAGTTGACCAAATCGAAAAGCTGATGGTAGAAAAACAAATTCCATCACACGACACGGCTGCGGAATTTTTCCGTATGCAACGTCAAAGCGCCGCTCCAACTCCTTCAACCATGACCCCTATTTCCTTGCCAAAAGGACCTATGGAACAAATGAAGGCTGGTGGCCAAACCGCAATGAATCAGTGGTCGCGTGGCGAAGCGTATTCAATCATTGACAGCATCCGTCAAGGTAAAACGCTCGTATGATCTCAAAAAAACCCACTCTTGTAGACGGTGAGGTGGGTTCCCTGCTGCGGGGGGCGGGGGAAAGAAACTTCACTGTCGAAATTTAAGGAGAAAAAATCATGTCCGTATTGGGTTCAGGAATTATTCCTTCGGGAAGTGTCGCGCAGGAACTGACGTATGTCACACGCCGCGCATTCGTGCCAAAAATGGTTGTGCAGTTGTACAACAGCACCCCGCTGCTTGCTGCGCTGATTGGTAACTCTCAGCCTGCCGTTGGTGGTGTGTCGTCTGTCTCTGTGCCCGTTCAAGGTACGGCCTTTGTGAACAGCCAGTGGTCTGACTACAGCGGCGCGTTCAACCAACCTTCGTTGCAGCAAGGTGCATACCTTTCTGAATTCAACTTGAAGCTCAACATTACGCCTATCCCATTCTTGGGCATGGAAGGTATTGTGCAGTTGGATCACGCAGTTGTGCCATTGATTGAAGCTCGTATGAACGATGCTACAAACGCCACAATGGACACAATGGCCACCGCGCTGTACAACAACTACAGCAACAACCAACAGTTCATTGGCTTGCCCGGCGCTATCGACGACGGCACAAACTTGGTGACATACGGCAACATCAACCGCAACACCAACACATGGTGGAAGTCGAAGGTGTACAACGCCTCTAACTCCAACCCAACACGCCAAAACGTCTTGCAGTACATCTCCGGCACTGTGAAAAACGGCGCTGAGTTGCCCACATTTGCTGTGTGCGGATTTGGTACTTGGACATTGCTAGCACAAGACTTTGTGGGTCAAGAAACCTACATGATCGACGCCAACAAACCTTCGGGCTTTGCGTTTGACAGCAACGGTCCTTCAACCGCTTTCCGCGCTTTAATGGTTGCTGGCATCCCCGTGTTTCCAGATCCATACTGCCCAGAAGGTACTATGTATTTTGTGAACAGCAACTACGCAAACTTGTACATCCATGAACAAGCATCGTTTGCGTTCACTGGTTTTGAATCCACCTTGTCCAACTGGCAATTAGGCTATGTTGGCGCATTGGTCAACGTGGCTGAATTGGTTGTTACCAAGCCCAAGGCAATGACACGGGTGACAGGTTTCAACAGCTTGACCATCTAAGGAGAACAAAATGGGATTGAACATTCTTGGACCCGGCCTGAAAAGCTCTGCTTTCACTGGCGTCCCAATTACGCTGCACTCTGGTGGCACATACCAGATCCCTGCTGGCCAATTTTTGATTAACTTGGGCGCATACACTGCCGTGCAGTGGTATGACCCCGTGACTCAAACTTGGAAGCCATACCAAACCCCTGCAAACAGTGACACCATCATTGTTTCGTCAGACGGTTTCAACTACCGCCTTGTCAACATCTCCGGCACAGTTGCTGGCGCTGTCGTGACCAACGGTGGCTCTGGCTACCCCAACGGCATCTACCCCGCTGCAACCACCAACACCGCACAAACCAACTATGTGATTGCCACTGCCTCGGCTGCTGGCGCACAGAGTTCTTTGGTCGGCACGATTGCCAAGTTCAACGTGGTTGTGGGCGGCGCAATCAGCACCACCGTGACTGTGACCACTGCTGGTACAGGCTACACACGCCCACCCACATTGGTGTTTAGCGATCCTCCTGCTGGCGGCGTTCGCGCAACTGGCTATGTGTCGGCCTTGTCTAGCGGCGGTATCAGCACCGTGGTGATGACAAACCAAGGCGCTGGCTACATCACCGCACCAACCATCACCGTTCAGCCTCACCCGCTTGATACGGGCGCTTCTGGTGCTGTGTTGACAACCACCATTGACACGACCAACTTCTCTGGCCGTATCACTGCCGTGACATTGGCCGAAGGCGGCTCTGCATACGCTGCTGTGCCCACCATCTCGTTCTCAGCATCTGCTGGCTCGTCTGGTGCTGCCACCGCCGTGGCTTGCTTGTCTGCAACTGCTGTGTCGTCGGTGTCCGGCGGCTCGGCCAACTTGACCGACAACACCGCTGCATTCACCGTTGTGTCTCAGCCTTTGGCTCCAAGCAAAACCAACGCGCCACTGAACCCCGCTGTCGAAGCTGGCTTGTTCACACCCCGTATTGGTTATGGCACTGTGACCACCTCATCTGGCGTTGCTTCTGCAATGACCATTGTTGACGGCGGCTTGCATGAGCAAATTGGCTCGACCACGACCACAACCCGCATCGTCCCCGCATTCCAGTGGACTACTGCTGCGCCAACGTCTACTCCTACAGGCACTTTGGCCTTGGGCGGTAACATTGACACTGCTGTGTTGATTCCTCTGTAATTCAAGGACTGCCAAATGGAACAGATCAAGCAAATCATTGACCGTGTTGTGCAAGTTTTGGACAACGGCGGCCAAACGCAAGTGATGTTTTCCGCAGGGGATTGGCAACTCTTAAATGAGTTGGCGACTCCAGCCGTGGCTTCTGCCCCGGTTGAAGCGCCAGCCCAAGCAGAGCCAGAACCTGCACAACACGAGGAGCCTCAAGGAGAGGCGCATCAATAAACCAAGGAGTAAAACGTGATCTTTGTCCGAAATAACAGTGGGTCGGATTTTCAGGATCGCTACGATGGAGTTGACCATGTGTTTCCCGATGGGAAGCTAGTGGAATGCTCAATCGAAGCTGCCCGTCACATCTTCGGATATGGCGTTGAAGATAAAACCCAACACATGATTCGATTAGGGTGGGCAGCCAACTCTGGCAGTTTGAAAGAGGCTTACGAGCGTCTTGACAAGTTTGAGTTTTTGCAAGGCAAGATTATGGTGCAAGAGCCAATTCGGGACACCGAAGAAGACCTTGAACCGCAGGAACCCCCTGTGACGAAACCCGAGGCCGAGGTTGAGGAAACTCAGCCGGAGCTTCGGGGAGTAGTTAATCCCCCGGCGCAAAACCTCATGTCAAAAATGGCGTCAATGGCGGCCTAAAGTGAAAGCAAACCATGTTGTCAGATTACAGAACGGAGTGCAGACGGCTGCTGCATGATGCAAACGCCAACTTTTGGTCAGACGCTGAACTGAATACGTACATCAACGATGGTCGTAAACGGATTGCCGCCGACACCAAATGCCTTCGCTCTTTAGTCACTGTAAACCTGACACAAGGTCAAGAAACTTACCCGATCACCACCGCACTGTCTTCGTATGGTGCGCGTGCGCTTGATGTGCTCAACATCACCGTGATTTGGGGTCAATCGCGCATCCCCCTTCTTCAAATGCCTTGGACTGAGTTCAATGCAAAGATGAGGGTGTGGGTGACAAACCAATCTCGCCCAGCGGCCATGTCACGCATGGGCACATCTTCGGGCACTGTATACATTCAGCCCGTGCCGGATCAAACTTACTCGTCGGAGTGGGACATTTCCTACATCCCAATAGACTTGGTTGACGACACCACGGTGGATGAGTTGCAATACCCATTCACCTCGACGGTGGCGTACTATGCTTGTTTTCGAGCCAAAGAAAAAGAACAGAGCTACGGAGAAGCAGAAAGCTACCTTGAAAAGTACAAAGAGAAGGCGAGAGAAGCCATCAATCAGGTCTTTACCCGCTTAATGCCTAATCCGTACAACTGATATGCCAAGCATCCCCAAAATCCCCGGTGAGGACAAAAAAGAACACAAAGTTTTCCGGGAATTCGGAGGGATAAACACGCAGGCAGCGCGGCAAGCCATCAAAGACGATGAATTTGCTTGGCTGGAAAACGTTATCCCAATCGGATACGCAAACGCCAAGGTCGTCCCAGCGCCGTCGTCCACCCTTGCCACGCACACTGGCAGCGGGTACTTTTACAAGCCCTACAACATCAACGGCACGCCGTATGTGTTTGTGGCCACCACCGCTGGCGCGGCGTACCAGATTCAAATGAGTTCGCCCTACACAATCACCACGATTGCCGCGCCAAGCACTTTGTCAGGCAATGCAACGCAGGCTTGCCAATGGAAAAACGAGCGCCTTCTTATCATTGACACCAACGGGTATTGGAGTTGGGACGGCACGACGTTCTCAAAAATCAACAACACCATTTTGTCAATCGCCGTCACGCAGGCTGGCACAGGCTTTACTGGCCGACCCACGGTTGTCTTTTCCTCGGGCACGGCAGCCGCCACGGTGCAAATTGGGGTCGTCAACGCCACTTTGACAGCAGCAGGCAGCGGATATGCCGTGGGCGACGTTTTGACCGTCAGCGGCGGCACGGCAGGCACGGCAGCGCAGTTTCGAGTGTCCACCACGGGCACGTCGGGCGCAATCACCGCATTCACAATCTATTCGCCCGGCGACTACACCGCCATGCCCAGCAACCCCGTTTCAGTGACGGGCGGCACGGGTTCAAGCGCGACGTTTACTTGTTATTTTGGCGTTGTCACCGTGGCTGTGACCTCGGGCGGCACATACGTCACCGCGCCAACCATCACGCTCACGGGTGCTGGCGGCAACGGGTATTCCCTAACCCCTAACCTGAGCGCTGCGCCGTCTAGTGGCACAAGCATTGCTTCGTTTTCTGGTCGTGTTTGGATTTCCAGTGGCCGCACGATCAGCTATTCCGCGCCAGCGTCCTATCTTGATTTCAGCACCGCCGATGCAGGCGGCAACACAATTATTAGTGACGAAACGCTGACCAGCAACATCAACCAACTGTTGGCAGCCAACAACTTTTTGTACTTTTTTGGCGACGACAGCATCAACGTGATTGCCGACGTCACTGTATCGTCAGGCTCTACAGTTTTTTCAAACACCAACATTTCGGCGTCGCTTGGGTCAAACCTCACGTATGCCATCAACCCGTACTACCGCGCCATCTGGTTTGCCAACAAGTCGGGCATTTATGGCTTGTACGGCGCAACACCGCGCAAAGCGTCAGAAAACCTTGACGGTATTTTTTCGCTGATTGATTTCACCAAGCCAGTAACCGCAGGCACTTGCTACGTCTACAACATTTTTGTGTTGGCGTTTTGCTTCACCTACAACGACCCGTCGCTGGGTTCACGGCCAGTGCTGGCGGTGTACTTTGACAAAAAATGGTTTTTGGCCTCACAAGGCTCAACGCTCAAATACGTTTGGACGGACAACATCAACGGCGTGGACATTTTGTACGGGTCCGACGGCAGCAACATCACGCAGCTTTTCAACAACACCACGACAAACGTCTCTTGGAAAATGCAAACCAAGCTGTACGACCAGAGCGTGCCGTACCAAGACAAACAGGTGTTGAAGCTGGGTCTTGAAACCGTGTTGCCAGCGGGTGTGTCGTCATTGTCGGTCACGATTGATTCGGAGATCAACTCTCAAGCCTACACCGTGGCCTCGTCGTCGCTGGCCACTTGGGTCAACAATTCAGGCGCTGTGGTGACTTGGCAAAACTCCAGCTTCTCAACAGTTGGGTGGCTTGCCGTGGGCTACACATGGTTCAGACAAGACGTATCTATGGTGGGCAAATATTTTGGCGCTACCATCACGTCAACGACGCCAGCATTCACAATTCAAAGTGCCATGTGGCAATACGAAAAACGATCTTTGTGGGGTTCCTAAATGTCAGCACAATCGCAACTCATCCCGACCAATACGTTTGCCACGCAGAGTGGCAACATCCTGCTTTCTTTGCTGGACACCAACTTCAACCAGCTTGCGGCATTCCTCAACAACCCGTTGAACTACGCCAACTATTTGGTGGACTCCGGCTCGGCCAACGCCTACGTGGTGACATTCCCCACGGGCGCGGCTCCGTCGGCTTACACGGCAGGTTTGGCAGTTCAAATGAAGGTGGCCAACGCCAACACTGGCTCGTCCACTTTGAACGTCAACGGGCTGGGCACAAAAAACATCACCAATACCGACTTGACCGCTTTGGCTTCTGGCCAATTGCAGGCCAACTCCGTGGTGTATTTGGTCTATGACGGCACGCAATTTCAGTTGTCTGGCATCACGGTATCGGGCGGGTTGTTTTCTGGCCAAGCAAGGCCGTATTACACCAACTCGGGCACTGTCTCGACTACATCAACGTACAACTTCAATGCGGCCACAACGGGTCAAATTGCTTTGCTGACCGTCACCAACGCCATCACGGTGACGTTTGGCACGCCCAGCAACATCATTGAGGGCGCAATGTACAAATTCATTTTGAAGGCCGGAGACACAAGCGCACGCACCTACGCATGGAGTTCGTCGTTCAAGTTTCCGTCGGCTGTCGCTCAATTGACCAGCGGCACGATCACAAGCGGCGCTTACGACGTCATCACATTCATTGGCGGCGCATCTCAAACACTGATTTATGACGGTAGCTCTGCTGACTTGAGGTAAGCCATGTTTATTTCAAACACAAACAAAAAGTCAGGCGGTTACACAATAAGCCGCAGCTTGCGGTTTCGTAACTCTGCGTCTGCTTATTTAAATAGGACGTTTACAACGCCTACAAACGCAATTAAATGGACGGTATCTTTTTGGTTTAAACGAGGCACTTTAGGCGCAGCAATTCCTTTGTTTGGATCATACACAAACACTTCCATTGATTGTGGTTTGACAATTAATTCGTCCGATCAACTTCAGATGTACGTGACCAACACCACGGCATTGCTTAAAACAAACAACGTATTACGTGACCCTTCGGCGTGGTATCACTGCGTGGTTTCGTTTGATTCTGCAAACGCCACCGCCACCAACCGAGTAAAAATATACATTAATGGTGTTGAGTGCAGCTATGGCACTGACAATAGGGCTTCTTATTCCAGTTTTAGTTCAACTTGGAATACTGCTGCTGCTCAGTACATTGCATATTACAACAGTCCATCTATTTATTTTGATGGTGAAATGACCGAGTTTTACCACGTTGATGGTCAAGCCCTGACACCATCATCGTTTGGCGCATACAACGCAACAACAGGTGTGTGGCAACCTACCAAGTACGCAGGTACTTATGGGACTAACGGGTTCTATCTGAATTTCAACAACAATGCGTCCACTACAACGCTTGGCTACGATACTTCTGGCAACAGCAACAACTGGACAACCAACAACATCTCTCTGACTACTGGTGTTACCTACGACAGCATGATTGATGTGCCAACGCCTTACGCTGATGGCGGGAATGGTCGTGGGAATTACCCAGTAATAAATTTTCTCAACGCGTACTCAAATACATTCTTGAGTAACGGAAATTTGCGGTATCAAAACACGAACGCATATTGGGCTAATGCTCGCGCAACAATGCAGCCAGCAGTTGGCAGTAAGTTCTATGTTGAATTTACATCGACTCAACCGTGGACATCAAACAACGTATCGTTTCTTGGATTGTGTACGCCATCTATGGCGTTGACAGCTTCGGCTGGCGATATAGCAACCATTTACACAACAACGACATCTGGTGAAGTCCTTGCACTCGCCATAGACCGTGTAAATAATCAAGTCAGCACTTATCGCAACAACGCGCTGGTTGGAACAACGTCTATTTCTGCCACAAACGATATTGATATTGTGGTTGGTTCTTATGCAGCAAGTGGTGAAATAAACTTTGGTCAACGCCCGTTCAGCTACACCCCACCCACAGGCTTTGTGGCTCTGAACACATACAACTTGCCAACGCCATCAATCAGCAATGGTGCTAATTACTTTGCTGCTACGACTTATACGGGTAATGGCAGTACGCAAAACATTTTGAACAGCGCCAACACAACAACTGGCGTGTCGTTCAAACCTGATTTGGTTTGGGTTAAGGCTCGTTCTACAACTTATGACAACCAACTAACTGATTCAGTTCGCGGCGCAAACTATGAGTTGCAATCTAATTCAACTGGGGCGCAAACAAATTACGGATTGATTAGTGCTTTCAATAGCAACGGTTTTACTGTTTACACAAACGGTACTTATCTTGCATCAAATGCTAATGGAACAACCTACGTCGGCTGGCAATGGCAAGCAGGCGCTGGCTCATCATCATCCAACACCAACGGCTCTATCACATCAACTGTGAGTGTGAATGCTACGGCTGGATTTAGCGTGGTGAGTTACACAGGTACGGGAGCAAACGCTACTGTTGGTCATGGACTTGGCGTTGCTCCTTCTTTTATCATCACAAAAGTTCGTTCTGCCTCTGGTGCTGATTGGGGTGTTTACCATTCTGCGATTGGCGCAACACAATATCTTTTGCTTGACACAACTGCTGCCGCTGCATCTTCAGCCAATTTTTGGAACAACACCGCACCAACAAGCAGTGTTTTCAGCGTTGGAGTTGGCGGCTCAACAAACAACAGCGGCAACACAATGATTGCTTACTGCTGGTCTGCAGTAGCAGGCTTCAGCAAGTTTGGGTCATACACGGGCAACGGGTCTACGGATGGCACATTTGTGTACACAGGTTTCCGTCCTCGCTACATAATGATTAAACGGACTGATAACGTGGGTGATTGGTGGATTCTTGATACATCAAGGGACACTTATAACGTAATGAATAATGAGTTGTTTGCTGACACATCTGGCGCAGAAGCTGGAGGAAATGCAGGTGGAACAATTGACTTTTTAAGCAATGGATTCAAACTCAGGTGTACTACTCAACCAAACACTAGCAGCGGAACTTTTGTGTACGCTTGTTTTGCAGAAAACCCATTCCGAAATTCTCTAGCGAGGTAACTCATGTTTTTATTAAACGGACAACCACTTAGCCCCGACAATGCTTTTGAGCATAACGGTGTGCAATATCCAGCCAACTGGTTACGTCTTTCTACGTTAGAAGAAAAGACAGCTATTGGGATTACTGAGGTTGCAGACCCAGAGCCATACGATGACCGTTTCTACTGGGGTGTCAACAATCCTAAAGACTTGACTCAACTCAAAGCTACATGGACTCAGTGGGTCAATGACACGGCTTGGTTGCTGTTGCAAAAGACTGATTACATGGATTTTCGTCATCTGTCTGACAACGCCTACACAGCGCCAGCAGATTGGGTGACATGGCGAGCTTCTATCCGTACAACGGCTAAATCAGCTAAAGAAGCTATTGCAGCCGCTACAGACGTTTCCAGCTTGCAGACAGCCATTGCTGTAAATTGGGCGTTAGACCCAGTTGCTGCTGCTGCGGGAGTTAAATCATGAGTGTAAGCGCACCTTTTGCCCCTAGCGGCAACACAGTGGTCATCTCAGCCGCTACAACAGCGCCAGCGCCCGTTCAGGTGACTTCTACCACATTGGGTAGCAACCAGTACCGAATCATCAATAGCGGCACTGTGACCGTTATTCTTGGGTTTGGTCAGACATCTAATCTGGCATCGTCAGGCGGTGTTGTGCCCGTCACAACCCAAAACAACTGTTTGCCTTTGTTGCCAGGTACAGATGAAATCATCACGTTTGCACCCAACGCCTATTTCACGGCTAACGCAACCACGGGCACAGCAACCATTTACATCACGCCAGGTGACGGAGATTAATCATGCTAAAGACGGTAAGTAGTGCAAGTGGAGGTAGTTCTGGCTTTCCAATAACGCTGGGCAACACAGTTGTTGCCGCTGGCAGCACTATTACGACTTTAGGAAATTTGACGCTCAACAACGTCACTATTAACGGCACAACAGAGAACAACGTTCAGTTCAGCAACGTCAACGTCATCAGCGGAAACATTGCAAACGTCGCAATTGCAAACGCTACTATCACGGGCGGCACAGTTGTTTCTAACTTGACAGGCTCAACCATTCCCGCCGCAAACGTGACGGGTTTGGGCACTATGGCAACTGAAAATGCCAATGCGGTAGCTATTACAGGCGGGACAATTGGTAACGTTACTTACAGCAACGTGACTGTTATTAGCGGTACAGAAGGCAACGTAACTTATAGCAACGTCACAATTAATAGCGGTAATGCAACGCTAAACAAAGTAACCGCAAACAACGTTATCTCAACTGGAAACATTGCAGCTAACGTTGGAGCTGGAGCATTTTCTTATGGCAATTTGTCTTATACCGACACAGGTATTGTTGCGTCTTACGCCAACAGCGTTAACAGCTACATTCAAATTGTCATGCAAAACACTAGCAACGGTAACGCCGCTTCTAGTGACTTTGCTATTGTAAACGACACAGGCTCTGCTTACGGTGACTTTGGTATCACTTCCAGCACTTTCTCAGGGTCTGGTCGGTTTTACAACGCCAACGTGGTGTATTTGTACGGCGGTTCTGTTGACCTCGTTGTTGGGACACTGGGGGCTAATGCCACGCACTTTGTTGCCAATAATTCAGCAACAGATGCGATGACCTTGAACGCAAACAACACGGTCACAATCAACACTCTCAATCAGCCAACGTCTTCTAACGCCACGTTTGCCACGGCAAGTTTGCCTCTTGTACCCGCTGGATACATCACGGTTAACTTGAACGGAACAAACGTAAAAATCCCTTACTACGCCGTTTAACATCATGAATCAGGATGATTTATCTTATGTTGAATTTGGAGATGTGCAGGGTTTAGGACGTTTTGCGTTTGAGAACTACACGCAGCATCAACTGTTTTTCCAGACGCTGAACAGAAAAGGGTTTGTCACGCCCTTTTATCCTATTGAAGAAATTGACCCGTCAAACATTGACGATTGGTTGCTGATTCACAATCAGATGCACGAATCTTTGGCTAACATTCTTAGCTTAAACAATCCGTTTCAATTGTTAGATGCTGACTTCAACGTAGAAGATGACTTCTATGATTGGCTGGGCGTTCACTCTGACATTCACACGCAAATTGCAGCAGCACTGGGGGTGTTTTAATGCCTACACAACAAGAAGTTCAAGAAGCCTCTCAAAAATTGCAACAGGTTATTCAGTCTAGTGGGGTAAACCCTGAAATCATTGTTAACTTAGGCAAATTAGCCCACAGCGCTGTCAAAGACAAGGCGTTGTATCCCATGTTTGTCAAACAGCTTGTGGATTACAAGTTGATTGAGCCTGGGGAGATGAGCCAAAAGATAGATTACAGCGCACTATCGTTCTTTGTTGCTCTGGGCAAAGTTGCTGAAAAAATGACAGGAGCTGCATAATGGGTTTTTTTAGTTCACTCGTTTCTAGCGCCAAATCGGTGGCTAGCGACCTTGTTTCTGACGCAAAGAAAGTTGCGCCTATCGTTGTTGCCGTATATGCCCCTGAGTTAGCGCCTGAAGTTGGAGCAGCTATGGGTCTCACTGGCACGGCGGCTGCTGCGGCTGGTGGAGCTGCTATTGCAGGGGGCGTAACAGCTCTAGAAGGCGGTACTCCCAAACAAATTCTAGGGTCTGCATTGGCAGGTGGCGCAGGTGGCGCTGCTGCTGGACTTGCTGGCGGCGGTGTCGGTGGCGCAGCGGCTGGCGGTGCGGTGTCGGGCGGTATTAATGCCGCAGAGACAGGTCAAAACATCGGTCAAGGCGCACTCAAAGGCGGTTTGGTCGGCGGTGCATCTGCCCTTGGAGCACAAGAAGCCAGCAACCTTTTGTCACCAGGTCAAGCTGGTACTGGTTTGAAAGTTCCAGCAAATTCTTTGGATATTGCGCCATCCAGCACGGCAGCAACAGTTAACCCAACAGAGCCTTACACGGGCACAGGTGTCAAAGCTCCCGTAAATGCGTTTCAGGATGTAGACACGACTTTGGCATCTAATCCCAACGTGGGTGTGCCAACCAACACAGGCTTACAATACAACTTAGCGCCTACAGAATTTAATGCTGGCGGCGTTGATTACGGGTTTAGCCAAGCGCAAGACCCGAGCATTGTCTCTGCCGAGCCTATTCAAGCGTCTGGTTTGTCGCCAGATGCACAACGTGCGTTGCAATCTGTCATTGGTTTTGGGCTGAACACGGCACTTGCGCCCAAGTCTTCTCTGCCCAAGTCTGCTCTACCTACGGTTACTGAAGGCGAGACAGGCACAACGTCTGGCACAACAGGTGGCAGTCCTGGCGGCACTGAACTTGACCCCAGCACGGGTAAAACGCCACAATTGGTGTGGGGCGACAAGTATTCGTCTTTGAAAGAAGGGCTTAATGTATGAAGGCAACTAGAAAATTAACCAGCATGGGCGCAGATGTGCGTCAGATTGCTAAATTGTTGCAAGCAAAAGCCCCTCCTGGACACAAACTTGCTTACATCAACGACGAAGAGGCAGCGTTGCTCAAGCGTCGTGGTGGGTCTGGTCGCATCACAGAAACTGGCATTCCTTCTTACGAATTGGATGACGATTTGGCAATTTCTGGCGCATCTCCAGCAACTCAACCAGAAACTCCTTCTGCACCTGTTCAACAAGAAGTTTCTGCTACTCCTGTTGCACCTGTTCAAGCAACTACGCCAACAGATGTTGCGCCTACTGTTCCCGCAGATACTAACGTGGCAAGTCCTTACGCTGGCACAGAAGCTCAATCTTTCTTGGGTACTGGACAAACGACTAAACCCGTTGCACCACAAACAAATACTGCCGCTATACCTGAAACACCAGGTCAATACGACATTGCAACCCAACCCACAACGCCTCCAGAACAACCGTCATTTACTGACAAGCTGTTAACTTCATTGAGCAAGCCTCAATCGTTGGCTGCTTTAGGTATTGGCGGCACAGAGGCTTTATTGGGTGCTAATGCGGTGCGTAAAGCAAGAGCAGATGCTCAACAAGCTCAACAACAGTTGCAAGCAATGGCTGCTCCTTATCAAACACAAGGTCAGCAATTGCAACAACTGGCTATTCAAGGTCAGTTGACACCTGCTAATCAACAAACCTTGCAAGCTGCTCAAGCTCAGTTGGCTCAAGGTGCTCAAGCACGTGGCGGTGTGGGTGTGGCACAAGCCGCAACTCAAATTGCCAATTTGCAAGCTCAATTGTTGCAAAACCAACTTAACACTGGCATTCAGATTCAGGCAATTGGCGACAAGATTGCTCAAGGCGCTGTTCAAACTGGTATCCAACAAGACCAATATATCAACAACCTTACAAACAGCTACGCAATGAATGTTGCTCGTCTGGCTGCTGGCGCTGCTGGTATCCCTGGTCAACAACCAGTTTATACAACAACACCTACAGTAGCGTAAGGAGTAAATATGGCTGATGTATTAGCTCCAAATCCACTGACAAGCAAATCCACTGACGTTTTGTTGCCTGACGTTAAAAAAGACCCGTTTGCTAATCAAGTCCTCAACGCAGCTAAAGCTAAAGGCGAGATGGATGCCGCAAAAGCTCAAGAAGAGTTGTACGGCAAATCAGAATTGGCAAAAGCAGAAGCTGAGACAACTAAAAAATACGCAGAAGAACGTGAGCCTCCAGAGTTAAAAACCAAATTGGAAAGCGCTGTGGATGAGGTTGGAAAACCTTTTGTGCCCACACAACAGACTGCTGGCGACTTGGCACTCATGTTCACCATGACCAATATTCTTGGTTTTTTGATTGGTGGCGGTGCTAAAGGTAACGCACAAGCTGCTTTATCTGCTCAAAACGGAATGCTGGAAGGTTACCAAAAAGGTCAGATGGATGTTTATAAGAAACAAAAAGACATCTTTGACGAAAACCAAAAAGCCTTGGCAAAAACAGTTGAAGGGTTGCGAGACCAACTCAAACGTGCTGCCGACACTGCTGCTGTAAATAAAGAATTGGGCATGGCTCAAGCTAGGGACGCAATTTCTCAACACTCTGCCAACACAATGAAGGAATACCTAGAGAAAAACGGTATTGCTGCAACCTATGAGTTGGCTGAAAAAGCCTGGCAGATGAACGAAAAACTGCAAGAGAAAAAACGTCAAGAAGAAGACCGTGCCATCAGGCTTGCCCATGAACGAGTCATGGAACGTCAAGGTCAAGAACGTTTAGACATTGAGCGCAAAAAAGTTGAAGGTCAACCAATGACTGATAAGTTGATGGAAGATACAGCTCAAGCTATTGCAAGCTACTCCATTGCGCCCCCTGGATTGAGAGATAAAAACCGATACTCAATCCTTGCAAAAGTAAAAGAAATTAACCCTCAGTGGAACGAAAACGAATATCGCACAGAAGGTGCGAATATGCGTTACTGGACTAGCGGTCAGGGAACAAAACAGATTCAGTCTTACAACACCATCTCTGGTCACTTGAACTCGCTTGAAGAGTACGCAAACGCACTGAACAACAAAGACACTAGGATTGCCAACGCAGCGTTGAACAAATTGAAAACAGCGTTTGGGTCAGAAAACGTTACAGATTTCAACACTGCCAAACAAATTGTTTCGGGTGAATTGGTTAAAGCAATTACCGCTACGGGCGGTGGTGTGCGTGACCGTTTGGAAGCTGAAGAGAATTTCAAAGCAGCCAACTCACCAGAACAGTTGCAAGGCGCTATCAACGTTGCCAAAGACTTGATTAAACAACGTTTGAATGCGTCAAAAACAGCCTATGAATTTGGAACAAAACGCAAAGATTTTGATTCCATGTTGACTGACGAAACCAAAAAAATGTTTACTGGAGGTCAATCAACAGGCTACACAATGGGTCAAGAGATTACGGTTGGCAATAAAAAATACCGTGTTGTTGGTCTTTCTAATCCGAATGACCCAGATTTGGAGGAAATTAAATGAAACTTTCAGAAGTTCAAAACGATTCTCCAACACCACTCAAACTGTCAGACATTCAAAAGACGCAAGAAAAACCTAAAGCGCCAGAAACGCCTTTTGGCGAGAAGGCAATTGAGTTTGTTCGACCTACTGTAGAAGCTCTTGGCACGGTTGGTGGCGGTATTCTGGGTGGCGGTGGCGGCACTGTTCTTGGTCCAGTGGGCACTGCATTGGGTACTGTTGGTGGCGCTGGCGCTGGTTATGCAACTGCCAAAAAAGGATTGGACGTTCTTGAAGAGTCTTTGGGATACAAAAAATCTCCCACGGCAAGAGAAGCAATTAAACAATCACTTGCTGATGTTGCAACAGGAGCTGAATATGAAACTGGCGGTCAGATTTTGGGTCAAGGCGCAAAAGCCGCTTTAAAAGCTGCACCCAAAGCTGTTGAAGCTGGACGCTCTGCCGTTGAATTTATCAATAAAGTCAGAGGCAAGCCTTTGGAAGAAGCGCTGGGTACGTTAAAAACCAGCACAGAAGACTTGACCAAAAAAGCGATTTCTAAAGTTGCAGAGACAGAAAAAG
>Ga0208875_1000364_pt1 | contig 15598 bp, 15 predicted proteins | sample CryBogCBH25Aug08_FD_184612 | JGI IMG/M metagenome (GOLD analysis project Ga0208875, IMG submission 184612) | Freshwater microbial communities from Crystal Bog, Wisconsin, USA - CBH25Aug08 (SPAdes) (version 2) | ecosystem: Environmental > Aquatic > Freshwater > Lake | place: Crystal Bog...
GAATTCACTTTGACCTTGTTGATGTTGACCATGTTGAAAACTAGTGATAGTCGGATTCACTAGTACGTATTCTGTAAAGCGTTTTTGATGCAAGCTATAAATCTTAATACTCTTTAGCAAACGCTCAACTGCACCATTGCTATCATACTTTGCAGGCTGAAAGCCCCAGTGTTCTGTTTGTTGTAGATTATATTTTGTTGGCTGATCGTAGAGTGCAGGAGCATAGTCAGTATCTCTATAGTAATGACTCATATAGTCATACCAGAAATCTCTTACGCTGTCGTTGCTGTCATCGTGGAATGTGATTGAGATTGGATCGTATTTGATTTTGTTTTGTACGATATTAACACGATTGTAGGCATTCATTACCTTGTTATCAATTGTGTATTTGGGTAGCTGTACGCTCTTGACCAAAACACCCAACTGCAATTTCTCAATGTTAGGCAATCGAGTCAGTGCTGAATTGATATCAAAGCTGACATGAAATAAGAAGCTATACTTGGGCATTAGCGCATAGCTATCGCCCACAAAAATTCTATTTGCGTGTTGCCAATCACGGACTGTAGGGCCAGTGCCTACGCCGTGTAATATATCATCTACCATGCTCATACATATATTTATGCAATAAAAAAGCCTGCTTTTTAGAGCAGGCTTAGTCTGAGAGTTACTAGATATTAACCAGTAATTGTTGCGCCAGCGTTCTGAGCAATCGTTGCGCCGAAGCCAACACCAGCAGTTTGACCACCAGCTGGAAGTTGTTCAGCGTTGTCAAAGCGGATGCTTAGAGCAACCATCATTGGATCGCTAGAGTTGTAGTTCAATTCACCGTAATCAACACTAGTCAAGAAGCAACCATACAATGCCCAAGATTCTAGCACGTTTGGAGTTGCTGCACCGTTGCCACCGTCCAAGATATCCATTTGTAGTTGGAACTTATAGTCGATACCCGATGCTGCACTTGCTTGTTCTTGGAAGTCGAATTGTTTCTGAATCTGTTCGCCAACCAACTTGCTGATATTACCAGCTTGGTCGTCACGCAAGTTAACTGTGACTTCTTCCCATTCAGGTTTACCTTGGAAGTAAACTTTACTGTTGTAGATATCAACAGTGACTGGAGCAAACTTAACGCTTGGGCGTTTTGTATCTGCGACTTGCTTAGTCAACTCGATTACGTTGTTGGTGCTTACGCCGAAGTTGATGAAACTAAGACGAAAACGATATTTTAGCTTGGGCATCAACAGACCCTGGCTTGTGGCTGTTGCGCCACCTGCTAGGGGTACTGTGAAGTTTGTTAAGGATGCTACTGCCATTTTAATTATTCTCCTATATGTTTATTTATCACCAATTTTACTTGCCGCCCAAGCTGGCGATATCACCAGGATTGAACAAGCGGATTGGGATGTAAATAAACTCTACATCTTTCATTGGCTCGATAGCAACGTCTGCATACAACTGATTGTTTGCAATACGGTCTGGGGTGTTGTTTGTTGTATCGCAAACTACCAAGTAGTCATAGATACCACGTTTAGCAACTAGATCGTTCAGCGCACGATTCAATACTGCTGCGAACTGGTCACGAGTAATCTTGTCGTTTGGTTCAAACAAGAATGCGTTACCTGCACTAGCAAAGATTGTACGGATATAGTTAACAAGACGAGCAACGTTAACACGGTCCATACTTTCTGTGTTTGGATCACGAGTTTTCTGACCCCATACAACTAGACCAATACCTGGAATAATTGTGATTGGGTTAATACGCAATTGATACAATGCATCACGTAGAGCCTGATTTACACCAGTGCGAACAAATTCGCCTGTTGTGTAATTGACATAACCCAAGTCAGTTGCATTGCTTACTAGACCGCGACGTGTACCTGCTGGAGCGAACCATTGATATGCAACGTTGTCGTTGTACAAATATGTGCGTAGAGCCATATGACTTGCTGGAACCATAATTTCGTTACCGCTCAAGTCAGAACTCAACCCGCCTGGATAGTAAACAGCCAAGTAAGGATCTGCTGTTGCAAGACCATCACCGTTAGTGTCGTTACTCCAGTTAGTAATATCAACAACGTTTGTGCTCAAGCCCATTGGGGTATCACCGATGACGAATGCTGTGTTAGCACGGTCATTGTTCAACGATACCATATCTGGAATCAATTCTGGATAACCGGGAGCGCAGATCAGGCTGAACTTGAACTGTTCTTCACGGATCTCAGTGTTAGCATCTAGCGCTGCTTTCATTGCGTGAACAATGATTTGACGTTGTGCATAGTGACCAGCGTATGGGCTACCATCATCTTTAAGACCGCTTGCTGTTACCCAAGTGCTAGTTTGCAATGGGCTCCAGTATGTAGCAGCCGATGTTGGGTTGTTGTTAGTGTTGCTGCCCAACAATGATACATAGATAGTTGTTCCGTACAATACAAATGCACCTTGTGCGTAAGTTGTACCAGATGACCAAGTAGCTACGTTATCTGCTGTAGTGTTGAAATAGTTAGTAACAAATTTCTTCACGTTGTAACCTGAACGGCGTGTGTTGAACAACAACATACCGCGTGGGTATAGCAATGGATTAGGAGCGTCTAAGTCAACATAGTTGCTTGACAACAATGTTTGTGTACTGATTTCTGTACCGCTTGCTGCATCATTTGTGCCGCTGTTGTCCCAACGTGCGTCAGCAAACAAGATACCGTTTGTGCTTACTTGGTCTGTGTTATCGATTGCAACCCAAGCTGAACCGTTCCAACGACTTAGTGCTGGGAAATGTTCTAGATCGCTAGTGTTCAACCATAGATCGCCCTTAGCCAATGCTGCACCGCTGCTTTGTGTAGTTGGTGTTGCTGCTGCTACGATGACACCGTTGCTGTCAGTTGAACCAAGTGTATAACCACGTGCGTCAGTACCAGCTACCAAATAGCCTTTCCAAGCTGTACCAGTGTTGATCATAATGTCAACTTGTGTAGGATCGCTGTAGTACCATAGAGTTCCGTTGACTGGATCTGCTGCTGGTTCTGTAGTACCAATAGCGTATACCAAGTTAGACCAACCAGAAATAGCCAATACTGTAGACTGACCTGTACCCGTTGCTCTTACGTTTGTTACGCCAGAGAATCCTGCCAATACTGGAACGTTGTAAGTGCTGCCCACTGGAGTCATAACAATCTGACCACCAGCTGTGTGAGTCAAAGTAGCAGAGTTGTTAGCGTTAAGAACTGCTGTTACTGGTAGAGCTGGGCTCACTGAGCCAGCTGCTGCTGATACTGCTGCAACAAAGTCAGCCATACCAGTTCCGTTGACGGTGACTGTTACTGTAGTGATAGCACTTGTACCAACTGTAGAAACTGCCATTGTGAACTGTGTACCAGTTGTCCAGCCCATTGTAGATGGATTTGATGGTACTGTAGATGTTGCACTCACTGCACCTGCTACTGAACGAACACGTGCTCTCCAACCTGCATAACCATATACGTTAGTGTTCAATCCGTTTGGATCTTCACGCATAAACACCGTGCCAGTTGGAATATTTACACCGCCGCCTGTTGGATCTAGACCGTACAGAGCAGAACCGTCGTTTGCATATGCATTTACTGCTAGTGAACTCCATAGACCTGTTGTAGCATTGTATTCTTTGAATACAAAGTTAGAACCGCCACCTGTTGCACCAGTCTTCAACCATACTGAACCGTTCGGAGCAGGAATAGTATCACTAGAAGTCCAGTAAGGAACGTTTGCATAGCTACCGTAGCCGTAAGTTGTGTGGCCACCTGGCTGCAATGCCGATGTTGTTTGAATTAGAGGAGTGCTGTAAGCGCCAACTGTCAAACCAACTGCGTTGATCAATGCTACGTTACTTGCGCTGTTCCAGCTTGGGTCTGTGGCAATAACAATGTTACCACTGCCACCGTTAGAAATACCATTGGTGTACAATGCTAGTTTACCGTTTACAACGTCAGCAGCAACACCAGAAATAAATGCACCGTTGATTGCGCTTGCAACGTTAGCCATGCTGTATGAACTACCAACTGTAACAGCAACGTTAGCGCCGTTGATGAACATATAGCTAGATGTTGGCAATGTCAAACTAGCACTTGATACTGTACCAGTTGTTGCTGGGTGGCTTGCGTGCCATTCAGGAGTACCAACCAAGACCCACTTGTTATAAAGTGCGCCGTTGCTGTAGCCAACGTTGGCTGCGAAGCTAGACCATTGACCATATTGACCGCTACTTACTGCATTACCAGCTTTGTAGAATACACGATTGTATCCGTCAGTTGTGACAACTGCGTAGTTACCGATGCTACCAACGCTTGGAAGTGGAGTATAAACACCACCAGAACCACCAGTATAGATACCCTGTGTATTTGCCTGTGTTACTTGTACGTTACTTGTAACAAGAATAGGAGTTTCTTGTGTGAATGTCTGTGTGTCAGCACTCCACTCATAGATACCCCAAGTTGTGTCTGCAATGTCAAACCAATATGTACCATCTGCAACTGCGCTTGTTGGACGAACGCTAGTTGGTTGCAATTCGTTCAAGTCAATGTCAGCACGAACTGCGTACAATTGATTGTTTACGCCCAATGCGCTGTAAGCTGCCATTAGACCGTATTCGTTTAATTCGTTTCCGTGCAATGGAGTACCAGCTGAACTTTGTTGGAATATTGGATATCCCATCGCTGTGCTCAACTCACGTTGGCTACCAAAAATCTGTAATGCGCCTGCATTTGCTTTTGAGGTGCCTGTTGCGGCAGAACCATTGATTGTTTTATCTTGTGCAGTAGCCATCAATACCAGTGGAACTGTTCCGACTGCATTGCTGATATACTGACTCTCATCTGTAACGGTTATACTCAAACCTGGTGATACTAATGCCATAGTAATCTTCCTTCTAATATAAAGATATTTATAAAATATGCTGTTTTTTGGTGTTCTACGATGCTCTTTGCGAAGAATAGCGTAAATACAATATGGAAAGAAAGATTTGTCCAGTCTGCAATGCCAGACCAGTAGCACATAACTATGTTGATAAGAACGGCGCTCAGCACTATCGCCGTGTTTGTGATGTATGTAAGAGGGCTGGCAAGAAGCACAAAGAAGTAGCAGCTTGGTTTAAAGCAGGCTACAGAAAAAAACCGCATTGTGAAAAATGCGGCTTTAAGTTCAAGTTCCCAGTAGAACAGAGTGCTGTGTTCTATCTAGATGGGAATCTACGAAACAACAATCACTTTAATCTCAAGACTGTGTGCTTAAACTGTTGTCAGGAAGTTTATCGATCAAAACTTGCTTGGAGACAGGGTCCGCTAACACCAGACTTCTGAGTTGTTGATACAGACTGTCAATAGTACCGTTGTTGTCTACGATAGCATCAAAGCAAGTTCCAGCCCAGCTATATTCACTGGCGTGAATACCCTCAGACTTGAGCCATTCTTTAGCTTTAGTGTCTCCGCGATTTGCCAGACTTGCTACATCGTACCAATGTGGGGTAATGCCTCGCTGAACCCAGATAATCTTGCCACCCTGTGCTTTGATAGCTGCAATCTCGTTGGGGAATCTGCAATCGCTGATCACAACGTTGTCTTGTGTCTTGCGTAGTTTGTTTTCTAGGCTAGCAATCCACATATCATCGTGAAAGCCCTGTCTGCATACTTCTGTGCCCCAATACTGTAAAATCCAGCGGGGCGTCAAGTGTGGCATTTCGAGTCGTTCTGCCCACCATGTATCAACTTCTTCTCTCCACGCTCGGGCTTCTTTAGTTCTGCCCTCAAGCATGGTTCTGTCCCAACCGAACACTGCTGAGACTGCATCTTTCAGAGTATTGGCAAAACTTTCTCTGCGATATTCGTGAAAGTTGACCAAATAGTCTGCTGCTGTATCTTTGCCTGCTCCGATAAATCCACAAATGCCAATAATCATAAAAAATGCCCTCGTATAGAGAGCATTTTAACATTGTAGATTTATAAAAATCAAGAGCTACGGTTAGCCAGTTACCCAAGTCAGGGGCATTGAACCTTCTACGTACTTGATGATTTCGTCCTCCAACTTGGCCATTTCTTCTTTGGCTTCTGCTTTAAGCGCATCACCGTTCAGACTAGTGCCGCCCTGTGGACCAGCAATCTGTGAGAACTTGCTACGGGCTTCACCCAAGATCATCTTACAGAAACTGTAAGCATATTCCTGGATCCAAGGGAAACTGCTGGCATCGCCCAAAATCATACTGTCAGGCTTGACGTTATCAATCCACAACAAGACTGATTCGAATGGGTTCTGAGCATTGTCAAAGCCAGTTGCTCCACCATAGCCATAGGGCATTTTACGAACGATTGTGAGTTTCTTGGTTGCTTTGTTGAATGTGTAGTTCATAAAGCCCCCGAACATTTTCATACTCAACTTTTGATAGTCAACGAACAGTTCGTAGTTGGTCAGACCACCCACACGACCCGCTGTCAACATATAAGTGTTCAAGTAGCCAGTGGCAAATGGTTCAAACTGACTTGCAGTTGTACCAGTCACACTACCAATACCACGACGGAATACTGCTCTGACGTTCATAATCTCTTTTGGCAAGATGTATTCTTGTGTCTCTGGCAGCAAGTCTAGGAACGCATAACTTTCTTCTGTGCTGGCTGAGGCTCTTTGACGATACTTGATCAAGGCCTGATTGATACCCATATTGTAGTGCTCGTTTTCAAGTTCAACATCAACGATACCGTCAGCTAGACGCATACGAATATAGTCAATGATGTTGGCTCGTTGAGCATCACTTGTGGGCAGTGCTGATGCATCAAATGCGATTGAGCCTGCCCCAGTACCAGTATTTGGGTTATAGAGTGTGCTTGTTGGTAAGCTGTTGAAAACATTTAAGTTTCCAACGCTGGTCTGTGAATTTGGTATCGAATAATCGCTCATTAAAATGCCCTACTAATATGGTATTTATTAGCAGGGCACTTAGATTACTCGATTTGGTTATTGTGTCGTTGTCATGATATGACCATATTTCTTAAATTCTTGCTCGAATTTATCCACATTGTCACCAAAATACACAAACACTTGCCCTCTGGTATTCACGCTAGTGGCTTTTCCATCAAAGTTTTCAAATTGAATTCTATGATTAGTAAAGCAGAATGCGCTTGCCTTTGTGGCAAGTTTAGCAAACCATTGTGTATCTGTCGCATTGTTGCATAGTACTATACCAGATTCAAAATTATTATTTTCAAATTCTGAGATAAACTTGTCAATAGATTTTTTCATCAATGGACCGTACGGAGGATTCATCCATACAGTTTTTTCATTTGCTGTTTTCCAATCCTGCGCCAAACCATCTGTTTCGGCAGTAAAGTATCTAGCTGCCTTTACAGTTTTATTGGCAATTTCACTAGAGAATGGATCTAGCTCAAACCCACCCAATACTGTTCTTGCGCTTTCAACATATTTCGCCGGAGTGTACCAACTATCACTATCTCTTTTTTCTCCCGGAGAAGTTCCGATATACGCTAACTGTTTTTTATCTGCTTTGTTCTTTTTCATAGATGTATTTAAGTTTTCATCTATTTTAGAACAAACTTCTTCATAATACAATATAGAAAACTTATTATTGGACATACTTTCATTGACTTTTTTCACCCACTGCTGTCCACGCCCATAAGTCCAATGATTTCCCAATACTGCACATATGTGTTTTGGAAAAATACTGCTTCTACCATTCAATGCGACTGCTGCCAGTTTTTCATCCACACTTCCGGGTACCTCTTGAGTTTTAATCTCAATACCCAATATTGGTGAATTATCCCGAAGCAACGCAAGATCAATTCTTGAATTTGTACCCAAATGATTTACATATGGATAACTCTTGACCGCGGTAAATCCGTTTTTTTGCTGAGAATATTGATAATCTTTGTATTTTACGACTTCAACCCCTTTTTCAATGAAATACTCTGCGATGAGTTGTTCACCGGATTTTCCGGAATTCTGAGCCGCTGTTCCTTGTAAAATCATTTATTTCTCCTTATTCTGTACGCAATAGCACAATGTCTGTGCTGATACGACCGTTGAGCTTGCTTTCTGTAGCCTTGATGTCTTCCAAGAACTTACGCAACACAATCTTACCTGCTTTGGCAAATTCTTTGAGTTTTTCTTCGGGCTTGCGTAGGGTCTTGCTTACACTTTTATCTGTATCAAATCCCTCAATGCTGGTGCCCTTGATTGAAAGCTGCTTGTATGCGGCTGCAACATACTTGCCCAACTTACGAGTTTTGGTATTGTATACCCACAAGACCTGTGCTCCAATAATGTCTGCAGGATTGATAGACACAATTTTGAGTGCTGGGAAGTCTTTTGCATACTTGAGTTTAGCCACAAGTTTTTCTTTGCTAGGAGCTTTTTTGACTCGAGCTTTTTTGGTAGCTTTCTTGACACCACGATACTGTTCGACTGCTGCCAACAGATCAGTGAGCCAAGCAATGCGTTTCTTGAGGTCAGCTGCCTTAAGATGGCTATAGCCCTCAGTGACCTGAGCATCTTTTTTACTCTGTGCCAGTTCTAACTCTGCTTTGCGTTTTGCAAACAGTGCTTCATACTTGCTGAGTTGACTTTGGATCACATTGTTTGCTGTGAACCATTCGTAGAACTTGACTGTGCCCATTTCGTCATACTTGCCCTCAAGTTCGCCGATGAGTTCTGAGGTCTTCTCATTCATACGGTCTTGAATTGTGGGGGCTTTGTATGCCTGTTCGGGAGTCTTGATGGCTTCTACTGCTTCGGGTTCTGCTGTAGCCATTGAAGTTTGGATGCTCTGAACCAAAAACTCTGTGTGTCGTTGATTCAGTGGCATACCCTGACGATGCGCCATAATCAGGCTACAGGCAGTCATACTCAGTGAACGATCACTAGCACGAATAAATGCCTTGATTTCTGTTTTGTCAAAAGTCTTGCTGTTTTGCATCCACTCTACAACATACTTCTTACAGTCTTTTTGACTGTAATGATAGTTGTAATAGTTCATACTTTTACGCAGTTTGCTATCAAACTTATCCTGAGGCCAGTCTTTGGCATCTTCTGACCATTCTGGTTCGGGACCAGTGTATTTTTCATCTGCAAATGCAATGCGCTTCTCACGAGGCGCTTTAGTTTTGATTTTGATGCCAGCTACTGTTGCCATTTTATACTCCAAATTCTCGTTTAACACGACCAATACGATTTTTCTTGTTCCAATCGTACTCGACCCCATCAGGGCACAGACCATCTTTGATACTGTCTACCCCAAACATACCACATACTTCAAAGTCTGTGCCCTTGATGGTCACAAACTCATCAACAAGTTTTGCTGCCTCCATTGCTGAGGACAAGTCTGCGAACTTGCCACGAACAAATCCTGTTTTATCTATTACTTCGTACATTCTTGTAAAATTCCATTTAGTTTTAGCGCAAGCAGACCTTCTTTGCTTGCTGCCTCAATTTCCCAAGGAGACTCGTGATACTTAGCGTTTTTGTAGGCAGTGCCTTTCCAATAACGAATAACACGACCCCGTTTAAGTTCTGAGCTGTATTGACCACGAACAAACTGTTTAACGTGAACCATTTCGTGGCACACAGTTCTAATCATTGTATCAAAGTTTAGCTGACTGTCAATAACGATAGTATAATCTTTTTTATCGTTGATCCAAGCCATACCACGAGAATCCACATTTTTGACCAACCCACGCTGTGTGCTGAGGGTCAGAGAAAACTTGTTGTCACGGATCTTGAGTTCTTGTGCAAGCCACTGAACACAGGCTTCGAGTAGGGCTTTTTTGCCTGAGTTTCGAGTGATAATTTTAAGATCCATGATGCTGTTGTCTGTTTAGATGTGTCTATTATACAACCAAAAAATGTCTGTGTCAACCGTAGAGTAGCGTGGCAAAAGTGATCCACTGCTCAAATTCTGTAATACTTTTGTTTAACTTTTGCTCAAGCTCTGTGTACTTAACTGTGATTCTGTGCAATCTGCGACATTCTACGCTTTCTTTGTCCATTTCTACATAGACATTTTTACAGTTTGTGTAAAGTTTGAACAAATCAGACTTGGCACGGATATCTTTTGTGCTGGTCACAATGGCTAAAAGTCTGGTAAGTTTTGCAGAATATTGATTCATGGCTAGATTATACAACCAATATATTTACGAGTCAACCTAAGAATAAATACTGCATACGAGGAATACACTGTGGCAAGACTGAGTTTATGGCAAGACGGGCGACACACCAACGATTACAAGTTTTTTGATCGCCGCATTAGTGAAATGTTCACTGTGGGCGGGACTGGCATTTTGTGCCACAAGTATTTGGGCCCGATCACACAGGGTGTTCAGGTCACCACAACAAGCCCAGTCACAACTATTACCAATGTGTTAGCAGTCAGTGACACAGCAAATATCAATTTGGGCGATACCATCACTTGCACCAATGTGCCCGCAACCGCCAGTGTTGTCGCAAAAGATGCTTCGACCATCACTCTCAGCGCTAATGTCACAGCAAACATCGCCAGTGGCACTACTGTGGGCATCAGTGAATACGCAACCAAGCCCAGCTATACTAACCAAAGTGAACAAAACATTCAGGACTTGCTGTGGCTAGAGAACAGAGATAGAAAATACGATACCTCAGTCTACAAGATGCGCGGTATCTATCAGCGTCAGGATCAAGACTTTGACTTGTCACAGTTTGGTCTGTTCTTGGCAACTGGCACAATCTTCATGGTCTTTCATTTGCGTGACATGGTAGACCTAATTGGTCGTAAGTTGATGAACGGCGATGTGCTAGAGCTACAACACTTGACAGACTATGACGCACTGAATCAGGATGTGCCTGCTGCACTAAAACGCTACTATGTAGTTGGGGACAGCAGTTTTGCGTCAGAAGGGTTTACGCCTACATGGTGGCCACACTTGTGGCGTGTCAAGTTGAATCCCTTAGTAGACAGCCAAGAGTACAAAGACATTCTCAACAACATCACAGTGGGCAGTAGCAATACCCCAATTGGACAAATTCTCAGTACTCTTGATCAAAATCTTGCTGTGAACGATGCCACTATCCGTGAGGGTGAAGCCAACGTTCCACTTAGTGGTTACGACACAAGTTCATTGTATGTTGAACCTGAGACTATTGCAGAACAACCAGAGAAGACCGCAGATGATGGCACAGATACCGCAGACGATGTACGAGATACCGCTGATGAAGGCCTACAAACTGCTGCCGATATTCCATATGCTTACCTAAGCGGTACTGCTACTGCTCCTAACGGTATTGCAATGGGTATGGGCATACAGTTCCCTGCAAATCCTCTGAGTGGTGAATACTTCTTGCGCACAGACTACTTGCCAAATCGTGTGTTTAGATTTGATGGCAAGCGTTGGCTCGCAATCAATGACGTACAACGTACAAGTCTTACACAGGGTCAAAACAATCAAACACTGCTTGGCACATTTGTCAATGCAAGTGGTACGTTTACTAATGCCGATGGTAATACTGTAAATGTTAAACAAAGTCTGAGCACAGCACTAACACCGAAAGCAGATAATTAATGACAGCTCCTTCAAATTATTTCTATGACGGACAGATTCGTCGTTATATCAGTCAGTTTATGCGTGTGATAAGTGACTTCTATGTTGCCTTTGGGGCAGATAGAAACGGTAACATCACATATCAGCGTGTGCCAGTTATCTATGGTGATCAAAGCAGACAGGCAGCAACCATTCTGCGTAACAATAGCGAGAACACTGTTAACTCTGTACCAGCAATGGCTGTGTATATCAGTGCTTTAACCTACGATCAAACTCGTATGCAAGACCCAACATACACACAGAGTATGCAGCTTCGTCAACGTAGTTTTGATCCAGTGACTGGAACTTATGGCACAACAGAGGGCCAGAACTACAGCGTAGAACGTATGATGCCAGCTCCTTGGAAGCTCACAGTCAAGCTAGACATTTGGACTAGCAATACTGAGCAAAAGCTACAGATACAAGAACAGTTGGCTACATTGTTTAATCCATCGCTTGAATTACAAAGCTCAGACAACTACATTGACTGGGCTAGTCTGACTGTGGTAAATCTTACAGACAGCAACTGGGATAGCAGAACAGTGCCCACAGGCGGTGACGACCCTATCAGCGTCTATACTATGACATTTGATATGCCAATCTGGATCAGCACCAGCGTCAAGGTCAAGAAGATGGGTGTTATTCAACAGGTCATTACCAATTTCCAAGATATTGATACAATGGAAAGTTTGGCACAGACTATTGTGACTGTAAACAACTATGGTGTATTGTTTACCAACAATGGCACAAACTACTATTTGAAACTACTACAGCCCACAGATATCAAAAACTACAGTCAGTATGGACTAGATGCTGTTGTGGGCAGTCAGCACAGTTGGTCAGAGTTATTGGGTGAGTACGGCAAGTATACCCCAGACTCAAGCGAAATTCGCCTGACACAACCAAATGGCAGTGAGATAATTGGTACTATCGCCATCAATCCAACAGATGATTCAATACTGATTTTTAATCCGTTTGCAGATACGCTGCCAGCAAATACATTGAATGCTATAAATGCCATCATTGATCCACAGACAGTGGGTCCGGGCAGTGGTCTAACTACACCCAGTACTGGCACACGCTACTTGTTAATCAACAGCATTGGTAGTTATGATAATGGTTCAAATGGTCCTGTTGCTTGGCAAGGTACTGGTGGACAGAATCTGATTGCAAATGCCAATGACATTATTCAATACAATGGCACATATTGGCAAGTTGTGTTTGACAGCGAGAACACAAATGATTTACAATACGTTACTAACCTAACTACAGGTATTCAATACAAATGGCAAGAGCAACGATGGACAAAGAGCTACGACGGAGTGTACGATCAGGGCGAGTGGATGCTGGTCCTCTGATTGGTGCGGGTGCTCTAATCTATTGTAGAACTACTCACAGATATCTTTTCTTGTTACGCAATGGCACGCACAGTGGCTCTTGGGGTCTTGTGGGTGGCAAAATCGAACGCAGTGAAAGTATTGTAAAAGGACTAATGCGTGAAATCACCGAAGAGTTGGGTGGATTTATCAAAGACGCAAAACTCATACCCATAGAAAAATTTACCAGCGATACTAACAAGTTTGAGTATCACACTTACGTAATCAAAGTAGACGAAGAATTTGTGCCCGAGTTGAATAAAGAGCACCGAGGATATTGCTGGGTGCCATTAGATGATTATCCCAAGCCATTGCATCCCGGAGTTTGGCGAACATTCAAGTTCAGTAGCGTAGTAGACAAACTACGCACAATCGAACAATTACCCTAAATCGCTTTCAATAACAAACTGTCTGAAATCAATCTGACGCAAGTTCAATTGATACTTCCAGCTTTCTGGCATATAGTAAGAAGTTGTTGGACTTACTCTGACAAACTCAACATCATCGTACATCTTCATAACGTTCAGCATTGTTTGTTCGAAGTATTTTTCAGTAGTGTCACTGATCTGATCGGGATAGCCACGTGTGCCAGCATAGACATTCATTTGATAATCTGTGTGTCCGCTGTGTAGGTCGTGTCCCATCAAATAGACTGTTTTGTGTCCGTCAAAGCAGGCCAAATAAGTAGCAATAGCTCCCATATTCCAGTTTGGGTTTTGAGGTACAAGATAAAACTTACCAGGATAACTTAGAACCATTTGTGCTGTACCATAGATGATAGTCTGATCGCAATAGCCACCATTGACTAGTTCTGCGGCTACTTCGTCGTTAGCTACAACAAAGTCTGGAATAAAGTCTCTGACAATAGCGTTACAGCCATAGGTCTGTACTCTGCTAGAAGCCAACAAACCACCCTTGTGATTTTTCAATAGTGTGAAAAGATTTGGGTTTAATTCTATGCGACTTACCCCATTGCCCAGCACAACTGCTCTGCCGCTGATTTGTTTGTTTTCAACAGCACTGGGCACTGTTTCAATGTTCTTGACCCACTCGCCGCCAGTATAAGTCATCTCACGGATGATATCTTCACCAGTATAACTACTGCGGTATAACTTCTTAATCTTTTGCATTTTGTTATCCTATAGTGTATTTATTGAGCTACGTCACCGACGGGTGGGGGAGTAAAGTTGCCAGTGTAACGTGCATATTTGGTAATGCGTACATCGTCTAGATAACCGTTGAATGACACATTGTTTGAAGATCCCAGTGTCAGTGGAAGCGTAGCCACTGCTTGCGGGGTACCGCTGATTGTGCCAGTAGCCGATGATACTCCATTGATATAGATGGTTAATGCACCGGCATTATTTACAAACGCCAAATGATACCACTGACCAGTGGACAATGCAGTACTTGTGGTCAAGTTCTGTGCGGCACCGTTGTAGTAGTACCAACGAACTGTACCACCAGCGATTGGACCAAATCCCCAGTAGGTACTGGTACCCGTTGCACCCATACAGCCTAGTACAGTAGATTCATTGTTGCCGCCAGAGCTGAAAGCGTTGGCATAGATCCAGTATTCAACTGTGTATGATCCAAGCCACCATTGCAATGCTGGTAGTGATTGGAATGACTGCAAGTACGCTCCGCTAGTACCAGTGAACTGTAGACTTCTAGTACCATATTTGACTGTACTGGTACTTGTTTGTATGTTACCAACGGTTGCAAAATTAAACGAACCGTGTTGATCAACAATACCGCCGTTGTTGAAGTTCAATAACAAACTTGAAGGCACGGAGTTAGAGTAGTTAGTTAATGGCGCCGTTGGTGGAGTGAACGTTGTTGTATATATCGCAGCAGGCGTAATTCTTACATCGGTAATGTAGCCAGTGAAAAAGTAGTTTGTACTATTTAAATATTCACCAATCAAATTTGATGTACCAGCATATAGTGTTCCCCATGAGAATGTTCCAGCCGAAACACCGTTTAGATATATTGTCCCAGCAGTACCGTTCCTAACTATTGCAACGTGAGTCCAAGCATTTAATATGTAACCGCCCACTGCTAAGTTTACTGCCCAGCTTGTGCCGTTTTGCGAATGTAATAAGTAGAAACCAGATGGTGATGCTCCAGAGTTAAATCCAAATCTTAACCCAGCATAACTAGAGGTATTACCACCAAGAAAGAATATGCCACCATCCGATCCACTGGTTGGATAAACCCAAGCCTCGACGGTAAAGTTGCCTGTTGTAGAAATTGGCATTGAAGGCAAAGTTATGATCCCATGAATGGATCCAATGAGCAGGATTTGCACCTGCATTGATTAAATGTCGCATAATGATTTTGATTTTGTGATATTCTTCCGCGGTGTCTTGTCTAGCGTGGATACCAAGGACTGACTCGGCGAACGCCACTGGGATTTCATCGATGTTGGATGGAAACCTGGCTCCATGTTTCTGAAGTAATAGGCGCACACAATAATGGTAACGATGGCGTATGGCATGGGTCAGGGCTGTCTCATTGGGCAAGCCAGCGAGACTGTCGTGAGGAGGGAGGTAAGCGTTGATGGTTTGTTTTTCCAAGATGCGATTGCCTTGGTGGAACTCTGTACGCATATCGGCATGAGGATCCAGGAGGGCCAAAAGGAAGTGA
>Ga0208875_1000369_pt1 | contig 15454 bp, 29 predicted proteins | sample CryBogCBH25Aug08_FD_184612 | JGI IMG/M metagenome (GOLD analysis project Ga0208875, IMG submission 184612) | Freshwater microbial communities from Crystal Bog, Wisconsin, USA - CBH25Aug08 (SPAdes) (version 2) | ecosystem: Environmental > Aquatic > Freshwater > Lake | place: Crystal Bog...
TGCGGTAATAACATCTAATACTGGAAACCCATATAACATACAATTATCTGGATCATTTATTATAACTACTGTAACATTTCTATATACAATATTCTTAATTAAATTATCAAATCGGTTTTCTTCTGTAATATTTGTATTTTTTGGTGAATTGTTTGAATTAATTTGTTAACATCTTCATTACATATTTGAATTGTGTTTTCATTTATCCATGTATTTAATTTTGACATAACTTCTCCTAATGCTTTTTGTTCATATCCTGCATCTCTTACAATTTGAACAACACGTTTTCTTGCAATTTGTTTATTCTTTATGTTTTTTAGAGTTTTATAGTAATATTCATATAAAGATATTTCAAATCCTTCTTGTATATAATTTAACGTATCTATAATTTTCGGCCTAGCAATTTCTACTTTTGGTAAATCTTTGATATATTCCAAAAATTTGCAATAACCATCTCTTTTTCGGTTCCTTGTTCTATTAATATGATTTAACTCTTCAAAATCAAATAGTTTAGCATTGAAATATTTTGATGTTTTAACATATTCAAAAATATCTTCCATCATATCAAATCCCTTACAAAACACATCCCAATCAAAACCTAAAAATTTGAAAATATCTTGGGAATTTGTGCTTATATTAATAGTTTCATATACCTGATTAGAAGTTTCTGCTATTAAAGAAAAGGATAATCCATCATGACCATATTTTAATCCAAATATTGCTTTAGAGATTCTCCCCATAAAGTTCCCCAAATCTCCATATTTTAGATATACAATAGACGTTTCCCAATATTTTTCACTACATATAATAAAATCTATTTGAAATTCTTTATAATCAAAGGAATAACAATTACCATTATGGAATATCTCATTTGGATGAAAGGTATTGATGATAAATTCTTTAATGTTGAAATTTGGATGTAATTGAACTAAACAATCCAGGTCACCAAAACTTTCCTTGTTTTTCCATGACTCGAAGATATATGACCGAGCAAACACACTATCTATCAGAGTGTGTATTTCTGATTTTAATGTATGAAATTCTTCCGCAGAGTATCTACGTGTGTAAGTATTTTTTAATGCTGATCCGCCCATAATTCCTACATATTAACACCTTTTATTCGGATGTCAATGAAATTCTTTCATTTAATTCTACCATTTCTTCAATCCACTCATCAGGAATCTTCTTTCCAACTTCAGTATAACGGAAAATCGCGGCACTTATTTCTTTCAATCTTTCAGAATCTTTAATATATCTTGGAGTTAATCCTAGTGGTGTTTTTGTTGTAAATACAGTGGATTTATAATCTGATATTGTGTCTTCTAAATTTTTAATGGTGTTAAGTGCGGAATTTAACACTTCAAATAGTGCGGCATTATCGAACATTATTGGTTTAGCGAATCCACGCAACCCACCACATCTTTCTATATCATTCAATGTAACATATTTTATATCAGGATTTGTAATATAATCTTCCAAATATCTCTTCATATTTTGATTATGCGTTATTACTATTCCGTTTTCTGTATTTTCCGCCCCTTTGCACATAGCAGTTGTATGTCCGACTTGTCTGGAATACCCATAATAATGCACCAACTCTTCCAGAAGCTTTTTAATATTCATGGATATATCTTATCACAACTATACAAATAATCAACAAAAACATTAAATAATAATATATGAACAAATTTAACGAATTGTATACCTCGATCATTTCCGAAGCAAAGAAAAAACCATCCGCAGGATTAACAAAAAAACAAAAATCTTCTGCTGTTAAAAAAGCAAAGGAAGGAAAAGATATGGGAAAGGCTGGTAAAGCATTTAAGAAAGTTGAAAAGAAGGCAGAAAAGGAATATGGATCAAAAGAAACTGCTAAAAAAGTGGCAGGTGCAGCATTTTGGAAGAACATTAAAAGAAAAAAATAAATGGAATATATAGGAGATTAAAATGAAATTGTTATTAATAGGTTTTTCGTTTTTATTAATGTCTTGCACAGGACATTATTATACTGAAAAACAATCTAAAGCATTAAGCGTTTCTGTTTATGCTACGAAAGATTCCTTTATGATGGGTAGAATGGATTTAGTTGATCCGTATTTAAATCAAATATGCGAGATTGTAACCCCACCAAGTATAATAGATCGAATAAAAATCCAATCTATTATAGTAAACAATGAAAGAAAATTGGTTGTTCCTGCTAGATACAATAACCAAAAGGTATTAGTCGTTGGATCAGATGAATATAACGCATTAATAAAAATTAAAAATATATCTGAACAATTAGTAACAGATAAGAAGAATTTACAAGAACAAGTAGAAAATGTAAATGCACAGTTAAAGAAACAAGCAGAAGCCACAAACCAAATGATATTGGATTTAGCAGCAAAAGATGCAACGATTAAAGAACAAAATAGTGAGATATTTAAGAAAAATATAATTATTGGATTACTTGCTATGTTTGTGGGATTTAAAATATTAAGAATTTTTATATAAGTATTCATATATGTGGGAATGTGTACAAAAAATAATTCAATCATTTGTGGATAAGCAAAATATAGAATCTCCTGTTTCTAATTTAAATACTCCCATAAACAAGACTTTACTAACAATTGATGGAGAACCAGTGATATTAGATGAAGCAAACAACATATTAAGTTTTACTGCTGGATTAACTATAGATGCTGATGGATGTCCTCGTTGTTATGCACCAGAGAGTTCAGGATTGCCTACCTTGGACTATATATCAAATGCTGGAAATACTAATAACTGGTGGGGAATAGTAACAAAAAATGGCGTTCCAGTAATACAAGGGAAAAATGATCCATATCCAGGGTATTATATATCCACTACTTCATACATACATAAAGAATTTGCTACTGATGATCCTCGTAGATATTTAGATTCAGAGAAGGTTCCATTTGTTGTATTACCTAGTCCAATATTTAAAATGGTAAAACCTATTGTGTTAGGATCGAAAGTTAAAGTTACTAATTTAAAAAATGGAAAAATAGCAGAAGGGTTAGTTGGTGATGTTGGTCCTGCGAATCATTTGGGAGAAGCAAGTATGGCAATGGCATCGTTATTAGGAATAGGAAGCAGCCCTAAAACGGGGGGGATGGATGAAAAAATGTTAAAATTTGAAGTATTCTTAGGAGTTCCTTTTGATGGATATTCTCTACAACCATCATAAATATTTTAATGAACGAAGATAAGTTCAAAGATATAAACGAAAAACTAAAAAAGCTAGAAGAAATAATATCTAATGAAGGATATATTTTCAAAGATAATAGTTTATATGTAAGAGAAATGGTTGATAGATACGCATTAATATATAACCAAACTACAGGGAATGATGTTCTGGTAATAGGAAAAATAACAGACAATAAGGTAGATTTCCAATTATTCGAGAAACCACTTAAATAATACTATGACGTTTACAGAATTCCGTATTCTTAAAGAGGCTAAATTTTTCAAACTGGATAATGATACGATTAACCAGATACACAATATTGTCGATAATTTTGTTAATAACCCAAAAAAAAGAGATGTAAAACACAACCAAAGAATAGGAAATATAACAACCACAAATTTAGAAAACGACACTAAAATATCTATTCCTATTGTAATATCTAAAAAAATAAATAAAAAAATTGGTGGAATATACAACCCAAACACAAAACAAATAGAACTAAACTATGATTTTATAATAACACTCAAAGCTGATGCATTATTTGAAATATTATCTCATGAAACTGTACATGCAATCCAGAGATATAAAAAACAATCAGAGAAATACAAAAACGCAGTGTCGGAATTAGAGAAAGGCAAATCCATTACTGATCTTAAAAATCCTGAACATTACTACAAAGAACCACTAGAATTAGAAGCACAATTAACAGGAATGATGTATAAAATAAAAGAAGTATATAAATCACTAAAACGTAGAAACTTAGAAATCTTTAAAAGCGAATCTGCATGGAAAAATGATAAAGAAAGATTTTTGACTAAATTAAGAATATTCATAAACGCTCCATATTCAACATACGATAAATACAATGAACTTGAATTGCCTTCTTATATGAACGAATTTAAACCACTATTAAACATTCTCCATAAAGATAATAGATTATGGAAAAGATTCAAAGTTAAACTGATGGATTTATATAACGAAATAGAAGAAAATAATTAAAGGTTATTCAAATCTTTTTCTGTGATTATCATAAATTTAATATCACCTTTCTTTGCACACCATTCCGTTGCAGCTTTCCATTTTGCTTGATTTTTGGCATACGTTAATTGTTGATTTATGAGGGATTTTGTATGACGTTTAGAAATTGGTGGTTTTGTTTGGCTTTCAGGTTTAATCTCTATCAAATATTTCATAGGTGTTCCAGTAGCATCCTTTATAACTACTGTATTATCTACAAAATATCTCCTAATCTTTTTAGTGTGTAAAGATAATGGATCAACATACGGAATGATTACAGATTCACTACTCCAAGAAATCACATTAGGATTCCTGTCTAACCAACGCATAAATTTCATTTCCAGGCCACTGCGAAAAAATATGGGATGTGTTCCTACATATTTCTGTGGATTCCTACAAATGAACACTCCTTGTTTATATTTAGGTTTTATTCTCTTCATAACATCTCCAATTTTTATATGTTTTTTGTTTACCTTTTGCCACTTTTTTCATAGAACTTATGGATAACCCATGTTCATTACAAAATCTTCCAAATGATCCTTTAATTATATATTTATCTCCATCAGGAGAATGGAATATCCATGTTTTTGCATTTCTTGCATGTTCTCCTATAAGTTTTTTGTTTTGTTCGGATATAAATTTTTTTACTTCATCTGTATGTTTTTTTCCAAAAAATGGATTATTTTTCCCCTTACTTCTCTCAGAAGATTTGGTTTTTCGGATATTCGAATTTTCTTCTCCGTGAATCGCATTCCAAGATTTTCCCTTTCTAGCTTTTGACATATTCAATCTACTTTCTTTTGTATGTTTTCTCCCCTTCCAATTATTGGGAATCCCTTTATGGGATTTACTAATATTTAATATATGTTCTTCGCTTTTCTTCTTACCTTTTAACGCATTACTAATTTTTTGTTTATGTTCCTCGGTAAATTTATAATGATAGCCAGAAAATCCGGTTCCTCCATCAATTAAATTTTCTAATATACCAGTATTATAATGTCTCTTCCCCATAATACTAATAAGCAACCGTTCCAATTCTAATGCAGCAGTTTCAGACAATTCAGTTTTCAACTTTATCACAACAGGCATGAAATTTTCTCTCATTATTTTCTTTATTTTATTATGAACGGGCAAATTGGATTCTGCTAGAACTTTTTTTGTGAAATGCTTACGACATCTATCACCCTTCCCCTTTCCTATATAAAATGGTTCAAACGAAAATACAAAATTTCCATATTTATAGTTTCCCGATTTTCGTGGATCGAGTATAGCATAAACATAGAAAATATCATTCATATACTTACTTAACCAAAATTTTATTTTTTTGGTATGTTTGGACGAAATATTCCTTGTATATAAAATCCATACAAATTTTCAAAATATAGATAAATAATGTATATGTTCAATTTTAGTAAATTTGTGGAGAGTGTGTTATTGGTTAATGAAGCTACTATGATGGCTCCAAATGCCCCACAATCTCCTGCGAATAATATCCAACCTGCGGCAAATAACACCAAACCAACCCAACCACCACCAAACCCACCTTCTGATACCCCCGAATCTACACCACCGAAACCTTTTGAATCTAAAGGATTTAAAGATTTCGTAAAAGAAATCGTCAGTAAAAACAACAAAGATTTGGCAGATGATATTACGATTTTAGATGCATTTGGATATGCTAGAGCATATGCTGGAGGTACAAAAACATATCTTCCTAAGTCGCAAAAGGCAACAATAGAAGATTTGTTTCCTATTATAGATTTGGGATATGTTTTATGGAAATTTTCACAAAAAAAAGCAGAAGAAGGATATTTAGGAAATTTATATACTGATAACACATCAATAAAAAGTATTATTGATGGGACACAACAAAACCACAAAACATTCGTTTTAAATAAATTTGAACAATTTCAAAATAAACTATTCAATCAATACAAACCTTCAGAGTATATATGCCCCGAACTTAAAAACACAAATGCTTCATTAGAAGCTTTGGGTATGTCACAATACGAATCAATGTCGATATATGATGCAATAATAGGAATAACCAAAGCAAAGGAAGGCATTCTATATAAAATAACTACTGCAAAATTTACAGATTTTAATATGGTAGATAACATATTATTTTATCCCACAGATTATATAACGGGAAAATCCAAAACAACATTAAAAGACAATAGTTTATTAAATTGTTCTAGTAGTATAATAAATTGGTATAAAAGCCAAATTAAAATTTTTGGTATAGATGTTGCATTAGAAGAAAATCTAAAACTTTCTCCTAATACAATTTTAAATAGTATCGGAACGTCAGCAGCAAACGACATAATAAAAAAAGATTATGTGAATTTTTTAAAGGGTATCAATAATTTTATATCTAAAGACACAGTATCAGCCGCTGTAAAAACAACGATAGAAACACCAAACACAGAAGAATCCCCTGCTATAGAAACACCAACGGAAGAAAAATTATCATTTTCAAAGTTTATAAAGAATAAATATCTTATCGAAGAGACACCAGCCAATACACAAACACATCCAATGCCAATAGTTGGTGATCCTTATATTAAAACCGTAAACGATAGTAAAAACAAAGCCACTCCAATATACCAAGCAATTTCAAATTATGTTGTCCAAATAAAGACAACGGGTAATATTGCAGATAAAGTAGCGGCAGGAGCACAAGCAGCACAGGCATTAGCTGGAATTTTCACCTAAATAATAATATGACAAATCAATTTGACGAACTATTCGAAAACTTTTATCCAACCTCTATGAAGTTGATAACAAGAACCATATACCCAAAAGAAATGAAGTTTAGTGATGAATTTGTTGAAGCACTAAACAAAGAATATGCTAGATTGAAAGTAGTAGAAGAAAACGGAGAATCTAGACCAGTTAAAAATTTAGAGGAAAAATTTGTCAAGGCTATAAAATTTAGAATCAATGGTATGAAAGATGCCCCTATTGTAGAACCAGAACCTGAAGAATCTTTCGAAATTGATACTGAAGAACCTGAAGCAAAAACAAACAAAGAATAATCACATATTCAACAATGCTTTAATACCTTGTTGAGTATTTGCAACTATATATTTCCAAGGGAATTCATCTAATTGCAATTTACAACAAATTTCATTAACGTCCTTGAAGTTTTTAAATTCTTTAGGCCAGATAAATACTCTTTTGCCGCTTTTTATCACCCTTTTAATATGGTCTTTTACTTCTTTGTTATTCTTGTCGTTATCGAAAACATAAATAGATTCCATTCCAATACAACGTTTGACGAAATTATCCTGTGATTCTGTTAGGTTTAATCCTGCCATTCCTAATCCGTTTTTTACAAACATTCCATCAATAGGACCCTCAAAGAGAAAAAGATAAGGTATGTCATAATCTATATTGTGCATACCAAACAAACATTTATCTCCTCCCTTACATAGATATTTTGGGTATTCATCAGCATTTAAAGTTCGAGTCTGGTAATATTCAACTTTCCCACCCTTATCATAAAATGGGATTACCAATCTATTTTTATGTATAAAATCCTTTACTGATATATGTAGTGTTTTTGGTCGATTAATTGCAGTAAACAATCTTCTTTCGGTGCAATATTCTAATGCTTTTTTTACAACCAAACTTGCTTCATTATTCTGATTAATGTAATAATCACACTCTTTTTGATTGCATAAATTTATAGACTCTTCTGGTAGATCAAGAATTAATTTCTTTTCCTCTGTAGTTTGTGGTTTGTTGATTTCAGTATAATCAACTTCCCCATTATACGATCTGATGTCTCGAATAATATCAAGAAATGATTTATTCGTAACTTCTTTTACCCAATCTATATCTTTCCAGTGTCTATTACAATTAAAGCAGAATAAACTATGTTCCTTTGGATAGTAAAACAATCTACGTTTTTTACCTTTACTCCTACCTTCATTACAAACGCAACACTCCGCATTATATACATTGCTGGCCTTTTTGTAAATAGGACGGTTACAGTATGAATATATTTGTTGTATAATATAATTTGAAGGAATATCTTCCATATAGGAATAATATCACTAAAAATCAAAAAATCAAATATTAACCTTTTGGTGCAACTTCAGGAGCAGATTCTTCACCATTTTCTTCTGGTGCTCCTTCTGGCATAACTGCGGGAACTTCAGGAGTTATTGCAGTATCGGTATTTAAGTTTACGTAAGCCTTCAACATAGTAGACACACCAGCAAGGGCATCCGCTGCTCTGTTGATTTCCGACCACATCTCTTCAGCAATACCTTCAAATGGGGTAGATGGGCGATCAAGAATTTTCAATAATTTCTGTAAAGAATCTTCTGTCGTTCCGTTTAAAGAATCTATAGTGGAATCTACGATGCTTACATACGACATTAAAGAGTTTGCACCAGCAGCACCAGAAGCAGCATTAGAAGCTCCCTCAACGCCCTTAGAAGCCCCTGCAACGATTGGAGCAGGTTCTACATCAAAATCAGATGGAATGGCTTCATTGGCTTCGAAAATTCGTTTATATAAGTTGTCAAATTTCATAATTGATATAATTATTTATACCGTATGCCATTTTTTTCATTAAATTCTTTCATTATAACTACAATTTTATTCATTTGGTTCAATACTGATGCATTTATTGAATATTTAAAGTTGTTTAAACTGGATTTCTTTATCATAGATTATCTAAAGAATTCTAATGGATTAACATTTCCCCAATATATTTTCTTAAAACGCCCACAATACGATAGTAGTATAATTAAATTTCTGATAAAACTTATATCATGTCCAGTATGTTTGGGGTTTATATTGAGTATCATGTTCAATTTAAATGTTGAAATGTTTCCGTGTTACATTTCAACATTAATTTTATACTTTACAATAATTAAATTAAAAGATTAGCATGATAAGTTTCTAACATAATTTTAGCTTCTTTCCTATAATCTTTCATGGGAAACAATTTATATGTATCATTAGAAACGTTAAACCAAACCGCGTTATTCCCTACAATCTTTAATGAAGTGTATTTTTCTAATATATATTGATACAAGGACATTTGTAGCGCATACGAATCATTTTCACATACTGGAATATGGGATATTGGCGAATTGAAAAATTTTTTATATTTCTTATTAGTTGATTCAAAACGCAGATTGGTTTTAAAATCGTAAATTTCATAACCTTCTAATTTGGTATTATAAACTAACAAATCCAGAGTTCCACATATTCGAGTATCATCAATATCTCCTAATATAAATTCATTTTTTATTGGTAATAAATGAGAATGGTCATTAAAGAAACTTTCAAATTGTTGTATTAATATGTATAAATTCTCGTTTAATTTAGTTCTTGTTGGTTTATCAAAGGATGCATTAGCTTTTTGTAAATCTTCATAAGGATATACTCGATTTCTAAAATAGTTATCAATATAAAAATGTAATATCGTTCCTTGTTGTGTTGAAAAGAAATTCTTTATATTCCACAATTCTATGACTTCTTCTTTGGTTACACCTAAATTCTTTGCGGTTCTTCCAGCAAAGAACTCAACATCAAATTTTGGTTTAAAATGTTCAATGAGGCCAGAAACCGATAGTGGAGTAGATTTACCATCAATTTTATATTTATGTTCTCTATCAAAATATGTAATTCGATTGAACACCTGCAATTCTTTTAAATCATTTATCATTTTTAATCCTTAGTAATTCTCTTTTTGATATTTTTTTGATTTTGCAATTACATTTTTCAAATAAATTACAACCATCACACGCATGGTCATTATCAAGATACAAATTTGGTCGCCAACAAGTATCCATCATAATAGAATTACTTTCGAATTTTACTTCTTGTGTATGGTTGTCTGTATTTCCTAATGTGCTTATACTACTGCGATTATTCATCATTTCCTTAAGCTGATTTCTTCTTCTTTTCCGTTCCATGAAATCTTTACTTTTAAATTTTTTCGCATAACACTTTAAAATACGAAAGGGTATTACTGTTGTATCATTGCAATTATATTGTTTTCTAATATCTGATTCTGTTTTACCCTCTAGCAAAAGTTTCCTAGCATCTTTACATACATAATATTGCTGATAATCCTCCAAAGAATCAAATTTTAATTTCACATATTGTTTTAATAATTGAGGATATCCAATTTTAACCTTTTGCCCTGTTAATATACAAACCAAAATTCTCGGAAGTTCTTTTACTATCTTTGTTTTTTTAATTTTTTTTGGTTTGCGCTTATTTTTAACTGGACTCTTTACAACTTCATTCTTAATAGGAGTCACTTTAGCTGTTCTTTTCTTGCGAACTTTTTTAACTTCAACAACAACTTCCTTTTTTGTTCTTTTCTTTCTAGTAGGTTTGACAACTTCTTCAATTTTTGTAGTCTGTTTCTTTCTAGGGGGTTTGATTTCTTTTAATTTCTTTTCGCCTTTTACCAAGGATTTTTTTACAGAAACCTTAGTATCTACCTTTTTTGCAGATTTAATACGTTTAGGTTTTGTAATTTTTGGTTTGTTCATGTTGGATATTTTATACTATTATTATAATTAAATCAAATATTTTTTAAAAACTCGTTGGTTCTCTTTCTATTTACCATCAAAAATATAAAAAAATAGCGTTAGGCAAAAATACCTAACGCTACCACATCACGCTCTATTACAATTACTTAGAGGTTTTGATTTTCGCAAACCGACCTTTAGTGTCTCTTACATTATGGTAACGAGCAGCCAAAATTGCAAAATTAGAACGGTCAATAAACCCCATAAAATGGTATTTTGTGGAATTGATACATTCCTTAACAATTTCACTCTTTAGCCACTTCGGAACTCTTGAGATTTGGTTGTTGAAGTCGATTTCTCCATTGATATTGTTTAGTTGCTTGATTACGATTGATTGATTTGTTGTATTCATATTAGGGCTTAATACTACACCAATTTTCAACCAAAGTCAAGAATTATTCTAATATTTTTACATCTCTAAGGTCAAATAAAGCATCTTTTCCGCTTCCACTATCCCTAATTATACCAAAATATCTTTTATTGTCCCACACCCAACCAACCATATCACCACTTTCGATATCATCTATTTCTTTTATGCCAGTTGTATAATCTTCAAAATCCGCATAAAAATCCGTCAGCTTTTCGGTATCGCTATCTTTACCGATATATTTTGTTATATCTCGCATTTTATATTAATCTTTTTCAATTCCCGCATCAATCAACGTATTCATCACTTCGGTACGAATTTTCTCAAGAGTTTCTGTTTCATCTGAAGTTGGATTATCTATCATTTCCAATACCATTTTTAATCCTGCTGATAATATCCCCAAAACTTTTTTATCATCTGTAGTATTTTGTTCAATATCTTCAGTAACTATTCTGTTTCTATTTAATACTTTGTCTTTGTATAGGTTTTGTAATGTATATAGCATAATATTATTTATCTTTAAGCGATCAAACTTCCGTCTTCGACACCAAAAGGTTTTCCATCATCCTTTAAATAGAGTCGGATTTGTTCCAGTCTCAAATCTGGTGGTCCTTCAAGTCGAATTACCGCAGGACAATCTTCTAAAGGAAAATATATACCTTTATTCTTCTCGTATGTTCCAACCATAGCATCTAAAATATAATCAATTTCTTTACGAAACTCAGGATCAACATCTCTTCCAGCACGTTTTACTAATGGAATCTCTTCTCTTAGTGGAATATAAAAAATCAAATCAAACAATTTTACAGTCTGGTTAACTAAAAATCTTGAATCTATAATAAAACTATCACTAACTTTTCCCGAATCTTTTGAATTTAACCACAAAGAATATGCCATGTTGTCGATAACACATCTATCAAACACCATAAATTTATGTTCTGATGCAGTCGCTTCTTGTATTTCATCAATTAATGCATTGAGAATAAGTTTTTGACTTTTTTCATCTCCCTTTTTATTAAGTTTTATTTTTTTATCTTTAATAAAATCCCTATATGTTTTTTCTGGCTTGGTATACATAGGCCATCTTTGCATAAATTCTTCTATTAAAGTAGATTTTCCATTACATTGTGTTCCGATAAATGCTATTTTCATGTTGTTTTATTTATTATATAATTTTATATGTTCAATTTGTTTTATATTCTTGTTTCCATTTAGCTTTTCTATATTCTTCTAATAATACTTTTGTGTATTCATCTAATGTTTGCTTATAAATTTCTACAAAAGAATATCCATAAAGAAAATAAAGAGACGAAAGCCAGAAAGCACACCAATGTCCAAACAAAATAAACTTACATTTTCTATATAAAAAAGTAAGTTTATTCATTAGTATTTAATAGTCTTTCAGTTTTCAAAAGTTTTTTAAAATCTTTATTAATTTCTTTGGTGATACTCAAGTCTTCAAATTCAACATCTTTATAAAGATAAATGTTTTTCAATTCGATTCCCCTTTCTTCTCCGATTGTATTTTTAATTTGTGTGGCAATATGTATCATATCTTTTATGGTATCTTCTTGCCAGTTTGCACATATATCAACAGAAGATGCAAATAATAATGCTTCGAGTATTAAATTGCATGAGTCTATTGGTAATGTTATATTAATGTTTGGTTTATTACTCATAATTACAAACATTATTGTATCATATTAATATTATTAATCAACAAATTATTTTGTAACAGTAGGCAACGCAACACCATTGGTTTGTAGCACTTTCACGATGTCTGCTGGATTTGTTGTTTTTGCCAATTGTTGAACGATAGTATGGTTCGCATCATAGTTCGTGTTCGTTTCTGCTGGAGGAGTTGGTGTAGCGGATTGAGAGGGGTTTGCAGTAGTTGTTGCTGGTGTTGGAGTAGGAGCAGTTCCATTAGCGACTGGTTGAACGGGTGCTGGAGATGTCACTGGTGTAACATCTTCACTTAAACGGGTTAATACATTTGCGTATAATTCTTCGAATGTTTTCATATTATGATTATTTATCAGTATCTTCAAAATTTATATTATCTTCTGGTAATTCTGGCGTTATCTTTTTTGGTTCTTCGATAATATCACCAGTAAATGATTTCTTCTTTTTATACATATCTAGTATATCATTCAACTTATGTATACTAGCAAATTTTACCATTTTATTGTAATTAGTTCTATCTTTTTCTAATGTATTAACTACTGCTATTTCTATATCTTTATCATTTTTAGTAGAAACCATGCAATGAGGGAATGGTAGGGATTTTAACACCTTTGCGAAATTAAATGTATCAATGAAATGATTTACAACTTTATGATGTCTATCTTTATATGGATAGAATGCTGCAATCTTTGGGTATTTACTACGGCAAGATTCATATGCTTGTGATAGATAACATATACAGTAATGATAAAACAATTTTTGGACTGCTTCTGACCCTCTACCTGAAGTATAAAAACTTATATTATTTTTATCGCAAAAGTCTACAGTATCTCGTATGGCATTAGTTAATAAAGGATATGGATCAATTACACATACCCGAACATTATGCAACTCTTTATATTTTACTTTCATTTTAGCGAATTAATGCTTCAATCAATTCAAAAGATATTCCTTCTCGTTCCGCTTGATCGATTAGAGTATGAAAATCCTCAAAAATTGTATTGATGCGTTCTTCATATTCTAACACTTTCTTATATTTTTCAACTGGAAGGTCTAACAATTTCTCGTTTTCGACAATAGCAATCCCTTCAATCAAATCCAATTTAACACCCATAAATCTTTTTAATTGTATGATTGTTCTATTAAAAGGCGACATTGCAAAAATTTCTTCCTCAGTAATCGGTTCCTTGATCTTGTTACCCTTTTCATCGATAAGGTTTAATTTATATGCTTGGAAGTCCGTAAAGGGGCGTTTGAGTTCATGATGTAGCAATTGATTAAGCATAGTATTTGTAATTTTCTCTCTTAACATGGAATTAAAAGCAATACCATGAATATGCACATCATTTGAAGGATTGATTTTACAGCCTTTTCCATAACTTGTCGAACCACAGAAAGAACATTTTAAAGGATTATCAGGATGAAAATGCACTCCGCTAGGATTATACCTACATCCTTTCCCATAACTTGTTGAACTGCAAAAAACGCAACGGCTTATATTTTCCATATGTATATTTAACAGATTTTAACATACATTGAAAAAGCTTCAAGTTTTAATTTTATTCAGACGAACTTGAATATAAGAATTGTAATATTCATCATCCTCCAAAACTTTTCGATATACTTGTTCTTTTAATTCCTCATATGCTAAAGAACTTTTACTGTTGCATATTCGTATTATAGAAAATTCAAACTCATTTTCTCCATATTTTACAATATCTGCTTGTAATTCTTTACAACTACCACAATATGTCTGCCAATCTGAAGTCTTCTTTCCCAACCTAACACGTTTCTTCCCTTTCAATGCCTTTTTGCGAGTCTTAAAGAACATTTGCTTCTTCCCTACATAATACTTCTTCTCTCCTTTTTTAGAATTTAATCGAGTAATTAAATAAATAAACCCAAACGTATCTTCCTGTAGTTCAACACCTTCCGTAATTTTCCAGTGACCTAAATCCATATTTTTTAAATTATTTTTTGATTTTCATTTGACTTTTTCGAGATGGAAAATAAGTATTTTTGAACGGTTTCAAAATGAAGTAAAAGTTTCTGTTCCAGAAATCTGTTTACAATTTCCCTTTTTGTTGTTATAATTTTATTTTCATTTTTCATTTGACTTTTTCGAGATGGAAAATAAATAATTTTGAAAGATTTCAAAAGGGAAAAGAAATTTATATCCCACGAAACTATTTACATTTACTATATTTTATGTTATTATTTTCCTTTATGTTTCTTTTTTACCTTAGATTTATGTTTCTTTTTGTTTTTGGTACCAAGAATTGTTAATTCAGGAAATTTTCTTTTAGACATACCTATTACAGAAGGTAATCTTGTATCATTTGGTGCATATGTATCACCAGAGAATTGATTACCAGTATTACCCATACCAGTATTTGCAGTAGTAGAATCTTCATTTAATACAATTTCTACTAATTCATTAAAAGTCTTTTCCATATATTACAACTATTTAACATTAATTTGTGAAATAATATTAGATAAATAGTGAGAATAATTACATATATAAATTTGATTTATTTCAATTATGTGATATAATGTAATTATACAATATGGAAGAACAAGAACCAGTATTACAAACAATGTTAGAGAAATATGACATTGAAATAGGTA
>Ga0208875_1000370_pt1 | contig 15417 bp, 25 predicted proteins | sample CryBogCBH25Aug08_FD_184612 | JGI IMG/M metagenome (GOLD analysis project Ga0208875, IMG submission 184612) | Freshwater microbial communities from Crystal Bog, Wisconsin, USA - CBH25Aug08 (SPAdes) (version 2) | ecosystem: Environmental > Aquatic > Freshwater > Lake | place: Crystal Bog...
ACCGCCTAGCTTCCATGCGTGCGTGTGTGCGATACCACTGCTCTGCGTCTTTTTCTGCTTGATTCATATTGCACCTTTCAAAAAGTTGTGCTTTAATGCGGTTGTCGGTGTGGAACCCGTATTGCTAGAAGCCCTCAATAGGTGCTTTGTAGGTTTACAAAAGTGTTGCAAGCCCACTTTTTTAAGCCGTTCCACTACAAAGTGCCTTTTAAGGGCTTTTTCTTTTGGGTTCTGCTCTGATAAGACGGGGCTATGACCCAGCCCTTCTAAACATTGTGGTGATGGATAGAGATAAACAAGCTGGCTAGTATCTGGGCGACCTTGACAGGATTGCACGCCTTTAGTTAAGCAGCGAGATAAACGATAACCACCTCTCATTTTTGAGAGTTCCCGCCTAAAGCGGGTTTGGTGCTTAGCAATTCGTGAAACAGTCATAAATTGAATAGAGAGCTTTTAAGGCGTTAAAAAAGGCGGGGTGATACTACCCCCGCCAATACCTCACTAAAACAGCTCAAACGACCATTAAAAGCCACAGTAAGGGAAATACCGCTAAAGCACAGAGTATCAAAATCAACTTATCTATTAAAGTATCTTTATAAATCATGCTGTGATCTCCTGAACTTTGACAATCCTAAAATCTTCAATGTCATAAACATCTTCAATATTTCCGTTGAAATGCTCTTGTGCCATTTCATCAAGAAAATCATTTAGGGATTCTTTAGCTTGTTCGTAAGTGTCAAAGTATTCAAGTTCACCATCACAGTGCCAAACATTCTCCCAATCATTGATAAAGCGGGTTTGTATCTCGTATTTCATGCTAAACCCCTCTCTATATCTTGATTAGTTTGTTTAATCCAAGCGTCAGTTCTTGCGGATCGTCTTTCTTGTTCCTCTAGCCAATAAATCTGACTGTCAATATCTTGCAAAACCTCTTGAGCTTGCGTGATATCTTCCTTGTCGCTTTCGTATTGATCCCCGCTAGGTTCTTGATCGTCAATGTAATAATCAGAATAACGAGATAACAACTTGATTTTTTCGTATTGCTCGATTGTGATAGTGATATTCATACTAGCTCCTTTACTGTGAACAGTTTGTAATCTTTTTTGGGAACAATGACGCATTTACCCTCTTGATCTAAAAAATAGTGATTAAACTCATCAAGCGCATAACCATCAGAATCAATCGAATCAAAATGTTCATATAAATCATCAAGATAAACAGCGTTTCCCGTTTGATCTCGATAAAACCTAGCTTCTGCAAATGCGTTTAAAAAAGAATCAAATTCACCTAAAAAGGTGTTGTTATGGTTAAAAAGTTGATATCTCATGCTAATTTTCCTTGTTTGTTGGTTGATACCCAAGCGTTAAAAGATAATGCGGTGATACCTTGTTTAGCGCACCAATAACAATATGCGGTGTATTTATCCAATTTAGACATGATTAGGCTTCCTCTTGATTGATGTAGCCATAGTCAAGCTCATCACACCATTGGATCAAGTAATCCAAGCCCATGCCAGAAGTAACCTCGATTACTTCCTCATTACCATTGTCAGGATTTGACCAAGAAGCGTAAATTCTGTCTGATCCTAAACCAATGTAAAGCGTAAAAGGATAGTCCTCTAGCCATAGGTAAACATTACCGCTTGTAGTGTTTTCATCAGCAACGCCAAAGCCTGATAAATCCATACCTAAAACAGACGCTTGAGTGATAAGCAGACCGATCTTGCGAATTACATTACTGCATAAGTTTGATTTGATTTCCATGTTGATTCCTTTTAAGTTAGGTTTAAAAGCGGGGGATTCTCACCCCCTGTGGTTGATTAGATTGCAAATTGGTTTAAGAATTGTTTGCGTAGATTGTGCATAGCTTTATAACTTTCTTGATGACCTAAGCAATAATCAGCACCTTCTATGAAATTGATCCATAAGTCACGCAATGCAGGATTCTTTACATTAAAGCGATAAGTCTTTTTAATGCTTAGGATCTTGCCTTTAGATCTCATTAGATCACTTGCACCATGCTTGATGATCTCAATAGCAGCGCCAGCTTGTGAACGGTTAAATGTAGTCATGTTTGATTCCTTTTTAGTTAGGTTAAAAAGCATAGCTATGTAGCTATGTAATCATCATAACGGATATAATCGTATAATGTAAACAGTTATAGAAATAAATATTTCTATCGTTGTTTTAAAACCAATAGTCTGATACTATCGGCATAGCTATAATAGTTCTATATAGAATGTTTCTATTGTCTATATAGACCTATTAGCTATCTTCTATTGTTTGTATAGTAGCTTAGTAAATAGATACATAGATGGAATGAGAGTAAAACAGAAGGGCTGAATAGTTTGCAACTCCCTTCCCTCTGTGAAATTAAAAAGGGCTACTCTCTCAGTCATGACTGCATAACTGCATAGCCTGGAATGGTTTTGGCTAGGCTTGCAAGCAAGTAAGTTGCTATACCGAGAACTGACCTAGTGATTGGGTCGAGGGTCGGTGTAGAGCGTGCCCCACTCGCATCTTCCCCCAAAAAAAATTACAGTTTTTCTAGCACTACCGTGTTCTTAGAAAGATAGGGTTTAGCAGCGGTGGTGTAAATAATCCGTTTAGAAACAGTATCTTGGTTGTAAATGTTATGGGTAGTCCACATTGGACCAGTATCCACACCCAGGATGTTATCCACATACAGTGACAGATTTCCGATGTCAGTGACCGTCATTTTGCGCTCTAAAGTACTCTCACATACCCCAGTTGGGTAGGTTGTAATGACTTTTAAGCCCTGATTACAGAGTTCTTTAGCCTTGTCTATAAACCACGCCTGGTTGTAGTCGGGAAGCTGCCCAGATTGGGGAGGGCTGTTGACTATCAGCCAGTCAAATCGTGGGTACTCTCTTGCTCTTAATGCGGGGTACTCGAAGAGTAGATCCTCCTTGCAAGCTATAGGATTGGAAACTTCCAGCCTGTCGGATAGATAGTCGTACCAAGACAGATGGAAGGCTACCCAGTCACGCCTAGCTCCGTGATGGTAAAAGAAGTTCTTATAGCCTATCCAAGCGTTGTGAGCATTGGGAGGAATGGATAAATCCTGTAGCTGAACAGATACACCCTCGCACAGTGGTTCTAATTGGCTGTGATACTGTGGATTGCAATGGTGAACGAACTCTAAATGGGGTTCTTGCTTACACACCATTCTGAGATAATGTAAGTGAATAAGGTTATCGCCTAGATGATATTCGTTGTATGTGTGTATCATGATAGTGTATGATGAGTGAAGTTATTAGGAGAATACTAGCATGACTATTGCAGTTGAAAAAAATATTCCGATACCCCCTGAGAAAAAGCGTAATGTGTACCCATATAAGGTCATGGAAGTCGGTGAATCATTCTTTGTGCCAACGGGGAAGTTACAAATTGTCTGCAACGCCAACTACAGATCAGGTAAGCAGTTAAACAAGAAATTTATCGCCAGAAAAGAAAACGAAGGAGTGCGAGTATGGAGAACGGAGTAAGCAAGAAGGAATCGGTAGAGCAGTACATTGAGAAAGCCGATGACTTTGCCAAAAAGAGCTATATGGACCGTATCTGGCGTATGGATAAGGAACAGATCTTCCATGAGCTGATGCGGGTGCATGGGGAATCCTCCAAGCTGCTCTTTGCAGCTCAGATGGAGATAGAACACTTACGCAATCTGCTTGATCCTGAGCAAGATGGCGATGCCATCCACTGATTACGAGAAGCTAATCGCAGAACGCCTACTTTATAAGACAGAGATGCTAAAAGCGCTCTCTTGCCGAACCAAAAAGCAAAAGATCAAATTAGCAGCCGAGTGGAAAGCCAAGTACAGTCAAATGACTTATGACGGACTAATTGCCTTAGCCAAGAATCATTCTGCACGCCTAAAGGTAGCGTACTGGGATATAGCGAACTTTGAAACCAAGAAACTGGATAAGCACAATTGAAAACCGCAGCAGTAGTGACCGTTACTAACGGCAAGCGCCCAGAAGAACTGGACCAGTGCGTGCAGTCCGTTAAAAAACAATCTTATCCCTGCACTCACTACATCGTCACAGACTATTGGGATTCTTTCCTGCAAATCAAAAAACTATACCCCCACTGTCGGGTTTGTTATTGGGATGACTATGTAGGCGGTAAAGATGTCGAAGGCAGAAGGCTATATGCTGCTAGTGCCTTCCTTGTCAATGAGGATGTCGTGTTCTTTTGCAACGATGATGACTGGTACAAGTTAAACCATGTGCAATCTATTATGGAAAAGATTGAACAAGGTTATGATTGGGTTTACACCCTACGGTCCGTGTATGACAAGGAGGGGAACTATTTGCTTGACGATAACTGTGAAGCCCTTGGCGAGCTACACGACTGCTATCAAGCACCAGGTCACCGCTTTGTAGATTGGTGTATGTGGGGTATGAAAACGCCTGTCCTAAAAGCCTTAGCCAATGTACTGTCTGAACCTGGCTGGGGCGGGGATCGTAAATTCTATGAAGCAGCCCGTCAATTCTTTCCTAACTTCACTTGGTCAGGCGAGCGTACCTTTTGCTTTCGATTGGGCGGGAATGAATATTCCGTCAAGCAAGATTTCTTTGAAATTGGTAATTACACAATGAACGGCAAGTACGACAATCAATTACCTTGGCTAACTAATGAAAAACTTTGATTTACAAAATTTTTACCACTTTTGCCGTCAACTGAAAATTGAAACAAAAGAACAAGGCTTACGCAAGATGGATAACCTCTTGGGTACGCAAACCTATGTTATGCAGGAAATTACGAAGGGATTGCAAGACGATTGCCATTTCTTTGTCATATTGAAAGGAAGGCAACTTGGCATCACTACAATATCACTCGCACTTGATCTCTACTGGCACTTCACCCATCCAGGGCTTCAAGGCACACTCACAACTGATACGGAAGAGAATCGGGATATGTTCCGATCAACCCTTGCCATGTATATGGATGGTCTGCCCAAGGAGTACCGCATCCCGATCCTTGCTCACAACCGAAATCAGCTTTCCCTCAAGAACCGCAGCCGTATCTTTTATCAAGTCGCTGGGCTTAGAGCTAAAGGAAGTCTGGGTCGTGGTAAGGCTATTACATACTTACATGGAACAGAAACCTCAAGCTGGGGCGATGAAGAAGGATTAGCTTCTCTCCTAGCTTCCCTTGCTGAAACTAATCCAGATAGGTTATATACTTTTGAAAGTACTGCTCGTGGTTTTAATATGTTTCACGATATGTATGTTACTGCTAAGAGAGCTAGGACTCAGCGTGCCATTTTCTGTGGATGGTGGCGCAACGAGTTGTACTCGCTCGATCCTGAAGGACAGACATATAAAGTGTATTGGGATGGTAAGCTCTCAGGCGAAGAAAAAGAATGGGTGCGAGATATTAAGAAACTGTATGGCGTAGAGATCAATTCACGCCAGATTGCTTGGTGGCGCTGGAAGCTCTACGAAGGAATCAAAGACGATAGCCTGATGTATCAGGAGTTTCCGCCTACTGAGGACTATGCCTTCGTGATGACAGGCACATCCTTCTTCTCTAATGCAAGGTGTACCGATGCTGTTAAGAAACTTAAGAAGATTCCGTACCAATCTTACCGTTATTCATTTGGCGTTAACTTCCACGATACTGAGGTGCTTAAATCTACTGAACGACTGGCTACACTCAAAGTTTGGGAAGAACCCGTTGATACCGCTTACTATGTTATTGGCGCTGATCCTGCTTACGGAAGTAGCGATTGGGCTGACAGGTTTTGTATTCAAGTATTTCGGGTATATGCCGATGGGCTTGAGCAAGTTGCTTCTTTTGCCACCTCCGAAATGAATACTTACCAATTCGCTTGGGTGATTTGTCACCTAGCGGGTGCGTATAAAAACTCTACCCTTAACCTTGAAGTCAATGGTCCAGGACAAGCTGTCATCAATGAAATGCGTAACCTCAAACGCCAAGCCAGCGCTATGGGTACTGCGCTAGGTAAAGACCTGATGGATGTGTACGGCAATATGCAGAACTACATCTGGCGTAGGAACGATACGCTAGGCGGAATGTCTAACTCAATTGGCTGGCTGACTACCTCAGCAACTAAAGAGCGGATGCTGACCTACATGAAAGACTATTTTGAGCGTGGGATGATGGATATTTACGACATGGATACCATCGAGGAGATGAAAACAACCATCCGTGACGGGTCATCCATTGAAGCATCAGGTCGTAATAAGGATGACAGGGTGATTGCTACTGCCCTTGCGTGCGCTGCCTATGCCGAACAGGTCCAACCAAGGTTAATATCCCAGAAGCTAACAAAGCGGGTATCCCGTGTACAGGATGACTTTACCCCTGAACAGCTCACTGTTGGGCGTAATGTGAGTGATTATTTGAAGAGAATTGGTGTTTATGGCAACTCCACTGGCAATCCACAGTAGGTCTGAGCTACGCAGGATCATTAAACGCTTTCTTAACGATAAGGACAGGGGTATCTCTATTGCCCTTTTTGCAGACCTAGCTGGTATATCCCAAAGCCATATACGGGATGTTTTTATCAATGAAAGCGAACCAATGACTGAATTTGTCCAGCGTAGGGTGTCAAAAGCCTACCAAGAGTGGGTTTCGGGCGAGGTAGCGATTATGCAGAACCGTGATAACACCCGTTTCGTGCAATATCGCAAGGAATCTAAGCCTGTACTACAGAAAACGAACAAGTTGACACTGGTTAACGGAGAGATTAAGATTAACTTGGGTATTAAGCCAAGATATGATTATTCTGAGCTTACACTTGACGAGCAATTGAAGGGGAATTGATTTATGGCTGTATTACATGACTACCACTGTGCCACTCATGGCTATTTTGAATCTAGGGCAGCTAAATGCCCAATGAAAGGATGCAATGAAGAAGTTTTACAAGTATTTTTGCAAGCTCCTGGGCTTATCTCAGCAAAGACCAAGTTCACTGACAAGTCAACAAAGCAACTTGCAATCGAGTTTGATATGTCCGACATTAAAAGCACCAGAGAAGGTGAAAACCAAGGCGGATACCTCACCCGTAAAAACAAGTTCAAAGAAAAAGACTACGCAGAAGCCGAAAAGTACGCAACCCGCAAGCGTGGCAACAAAGACAAGCTCCAGAAAACCCCGATCCCCGAAGCGCCAAGGGAAGCAAGACCAGGGGATGCTGCTATCTGGGGCGGTGGCGAAAAAGGCTTCCAAGGATTGAATATGCAATCGCTTTTACGGGGTAATGCAATCAAACCTGTAAGAGATGAACAAGTAGGCTTGACACCAAGAGAAGCTGGAGTTATAAAAGGACCTACTATTGATCCAAGCAGTACAATGAGAGATCCCGATAACTTACAGATTAAGCGATGAGAATACCGTCAAGCCCTGAAGCCAGAGAAGATTTCTATTTAGACATTATCGCTAAGTGCTTGGTATCGAAAGAAGCCCGCAAAGGTGATTACACCACCCAGCGGGCTTATTATTTATTTGGCGCTGGACCTGAAGAACCGCCAGCGTATTTCAACAAGATCAATCCGCATTTAGACCAGCTCACATCCTTCCTGTATAGCTCTGAGACCACAAGGTTTTCTATCCAGCTAGGCGCATCAGTCAATGATGCAGAGCAACGCAAGACACCACGCCTAACCCAAGCCCTTAATGATGAGTGGCTAAACTCCAATGCAGACCAAGTATTCTCGACTGCCTTGACTTGGGCGCTGTGCTACAACACAACTTTTATCAAGCTGGTTTACAACAACGGAATTAACCCTTACCTGATTGAACCCGATTCTATCGGTGTGCTACGGGAGGATATTGCCTATACAGACAGGCAAGAAGCCATCGTTCAAACCTACTATATTACAAAGTCGGAACTATACGCCCGTCTGTATTCCCATCCAAAGCGAGATGACATCGTTAAGCGGATCACCACAGGTACACGAGTATCTGAATCAGAGATTCCTGAAGCAGTTAACAGAATTGTTATGTCGCAGACCAATCCAACCATCTACGGCAACATTAACCTAGACTTGTATGGCGTAAACCGCTACAAGCCACAGGTCGCTGAAGATACTGTTGAGATGACTGAGTTATGGGTGTGGAATGATGAAACACAGGACTACCAAGTCGTTACTACCGCAGCGCCTAATGTCATTATTTATGACAGACCAGGATCATCTTTATTCTTAAAAGGCGAGTGTCCTTTTATTCAGATTTGTCCTAACCCGCTGCCAAACTACTTCTGGGGTGCATCTGAAGTACAAAAGCTCATGCAGTTGCAAGTATTGCTCAATACCCGCTGGGTAGAGATCCTTGACTTGTTATCGAAACAAGTAGCACCGCCAACAGCTCTAACGGGCTTTTCTGGCATTTTGGATGAGAAAAATTTTGCTTTAAACCGTGCTGGTGGTCTGCTTTCGTCAGATATGCCCAACGCTAAGGCAGAAAGACTAGCTCCTCAAATGCCACCTGATCTGTTTGAAGTTATCCACGAGATCAGTGCGATGTTTGAAGAAGTATCGGGTATTGGTAATGTCTTGCAAGGAAAAGGCGAATCAGGTGTTCGTTCTGCTGGTCATGCAAGCCAATTGGCAAGACTAGGTAGCTCAAGAGCAAAAAAGCGTGCCTTGATTGTGGAAGATAGCTTGGAAAAGGTCGCAACCTTGTATCTCAAGCTCATGCAACAGTACGATCCAACGCACTACAAAGACACGGAAGATGTGCCGTTTATTGCAGAGCAATTTACCAATGACTATGTAGTCAAAGTAGATGCTCACTCGAACAGCCCCATCTTTACTGAAGATACCAAGCAGTTGGCATTTAACCTGTTCAAAGCTGGTGCAATTGATAAGGAATCTTTACTTGACATGGTGGAAGCTCCTGGCAAACAATTGCTAAAACAGCGTTTGAAAAAAATGGAGGCGCAAAAGGCTTCACAGCCTCAACCACCTGCTTCAGCGCCCAAAGAGCATCACTCTAAAAAAGAGGGAGGACAGTAATGGCACTAGGTAATGTACAACCCAAAGCGGATCAACCGAGAGTGACTACTGAATCACTTAAGCGTGGTGAAAAAGGTCCGAATTTGGAGTATCGTACTCAAGGAGTACAAAGTTTTAATCGTAGTCCAAGAACAAAGAATTATGGCAGGACCGTTAGGGGATAGTTAATTAGGAGATTGTCATGGCACGGAAAAGCAAAAAAGGTCGGAAAAGCTGCAAGTAATAATTGAAGGGGATAGTTAATCTAGGAGAGAATGATGCGTAAGATGCACAAAAAAACTCGCAAGTCCAAGCGTTAATTAGTTTCTTCTCGTGAGGAAGAGAAAGGGTGTGGCTGCCTTCCCTTAGAAATAGGTGACCGCTGCTAACTAGGAGATATCCACATGGCACGCAAAGCTCGTAAAGGTCGTAAAGCACGCAAGTAATCCTTTTTAGGATTATTTCGGACTGACCGAATAACCCTCCCTGGGGGGAGGGAAGCAAAATATATCCCCCCACTTGACAATTGATAGATTTTGTTTAACCTTGCGGTTATATTGATAGGAAAAGATTATGGGCGTACCTTCAGACAAGTTGATGGAAATGATTAAATCTCAGCGTGATGCTGCAACGCCACAAGGCGTGCCAAGCGCACCTGAAGTTCCTCAGGGAATGTCTGATACATCCGCTCCTCCAATGGGTTCACCAATGAGTACCCCAGAACCCAAGATGGGCAATCGTGAAGCTGCGATGATTAACCTATCTATGGCGCAAGACCTTCTTGAACAAGCTCTACCAGCCGTAGGTTCAGATTCCGATGAAGGTCGCTCTATCCTGAACGCTATTGGCACAATCAACAAAGTTATTGGTCCTAAGAAATCTAAGACCAATGAACTGCAACCTACTGAGATTATGCAGATGTTGCAAACCCTACCCCAAGCTGGCGGTGCAACGGCTGAAGGCAAAGCAATGGCACAAGCACCAACGATCCCAGGTATGTCCACTCCAGTACCTCCTCCAGCTCCTGCTGGCGGATTACCAGGTGGCGCACCTTCCGCAACCCCCGCAATGTAAGGAAACATTATGGAACTTTTTAAACCTCGTGGCGCTGCCCTACCACGCAGACCTACTGACAACAATCAGAAGAACGGTCAAGTTATCAATACTCCACGCTATTCCGAGTTTGGTGGCTTGTCTGCTGCGCCTAAAGCTGGCTACAAAAATATGATGTCTATGTCACATCCTGGTGACACTAAGAAAGTTATCTAATCTCGAAAGGGGATAAATTATGAGCTTAGAAGATCTATCTTTTGAACAGCGTGATGAGTTGGCACTATTAGCCAAGCAATTGGCTGACAACCCAAACACACGCAAAGAATTTTTACGCATGACCAAGAAGGTTAAACCCGACTTGGCTATTCCAGAATTAGAAATCGAAGATTACACAGAGAAAAAAATCAACTCTGCGGAAGAGCGAGTAATGAAACTGGAAGCGCAATTGCGTGAAAAAGATGCGAAAGAAGAACTCGAAAAACGCAGAGCGAAATTAGGTCGCACTGAGGATGAGATTGCTGAGATTGAGAAGTTAATGCTTGAAAAAGGCATGACGAACCATGAAACAGCAGCCGAGTACTTTGATTGGATGAAGCAAGCTGCAACGCCAACATCCAATTCGGCAATGGGATACAACCCAAGCGCTATCAGCAAGTTTGACTTATCAAAATACTGGAAGAACCCACAGATGGGCGCACGGGATGAAGCAGCAAAAGCGTTGGGCGAGTTACGCAAGAACACTCGACCAATTGGTATTTAAACAGCAGTAAATAGGGGATATTTACTTTTTAATGGAGAATTATTATGCCTATTGGTGGCGGAATAGTTCCAGCGTCAGGATCATCGCAGTATAACGAACTTACTTATGTAACTCGTAGAGCGTTTATCCCCAAGCTGGTCGTACAGCTTTATAACAGTACGCCTCTGATGGCTGCGTTGATTGCTAATAGTCAACAGGCTTCAGGTGGTGTATCCCAAGTAACCGTGCCCGTACAAGGCGCTCAGTTTGTTAACGCACAGTGGTCTGACTACTCTGGTTCATTCAACCAGCCAGCAGTTCAGCAAGGTGCATTTAACGCTGAATTTAACCTGAAGTTGATGATTGCTCCTGTACCGTTCCTCGGTATGGAAGGTGCAGTACAGCAAGATTACGCTATCATCCCATTGATCGAAGCCCGTATGAACGATGCGACCAATGTGATGATGGATGCAATGGCTACTGCGCTTTACACCAACTACACCAATACTCAGCAGTTTATTGGTTTGCCTGGTGCAATTGACGATGGTACAAACCTCCAGACTTACGGTAACATCAACCGTTCTACCTACTCTTGGTGGCAGTCTAAGGTTTACAACGCTGGTTCAGTAAACCCAACTCGTCAGAATGTACTCCAGTACATCTCTGGTACAGTTAAAAAGGGTGCAGAAGTTCCAACATTCGGTGTTTGCGGATTCGGTACTTGGACACTCCTTGCTCAAGACTATGTAGGTCAAGAGCAGTATGTAATCACCCCAGGACACGGTTTTGACGGTGACAGCAACGGTCCTCAAGCAGCTTTCCGTGCTTTGATGGTCGCTGGTGTGCCAATCTATCCAGATCCATATTGCCCAGAAGGTACTCTGTACTTCATTAACAGCAACTACTTAAGCCTCTATATCCACGATCAGGGTTCTTTCGTATTTACTGGTTTTGAATCAACACTTCCAAACTGGCAGATCGGTTATGTTGGCGCTGTCTTGATGATTGCTGAATTAGTAAGCACCAAGCCTAAGTCAATGACCAGAGTTTCTGGCTACAACTCTATTTCTTTATAAGGAGCTAAGTCATGGCACTCGGTTTAAATAAAATCCTCATTACCAGCACTAATACCAACACCCCTGGTGCGTATTGGCAGTTAAGCACATTGACCGTTACCGCCCCTGGCGTGGTCATCCCAGCAGGTTCTTACATTCTGTTTCCAAACACCAATGTAAGCATCTCTGCTGTGTCTGCGTATAACACAACTTCCAATGCTGCAACTTGGACAACTGTATTGGCTAACAACTCTGGTTCAACATTCCTCGTTTCCGATGGTGTGAATGTGGCTGCAAACGCAACTACAAACAGCACAATTACATTGGCAACTGTGAACGGTGGACAAGCTGTTTCTGGTACTTACAACGCAAGCTAAGGAGCAATAAATGGCTAACCCAGATTCAGTATCACAGTATTACCTTGATTCTTTCGGGTATGGTCGTATTGCTGTAAGTCAAGCTACTCCTCTTAATACAACGGGAAATGCTACCGTCACTGGTATCAAACTCCCGTTGTTAAGCGGTGGTCTGACAAATGCTAATGCAACAGTTGGTTCTGGTGGCGTTATCGTGCGTAGAGTTACTGTAAACAATCCTATTGGCAATATCTCCAATGTGATTATTTCGGTAACCACAAGCGCTGATGGCAACATCTCCAATGCTGTAGTAGCAAATACAACTCTTAGCAACTTGACTGGTCCTGGTACATACCAAGACTTGACTATTGCAAGTCCGTATAACAGCAGTTCTGCTATTACTGGTTTTACAACCCAAGCCTTATTCGTTAATGTGAACACTGGTAGCGGTAATGTCGCTAACACTGCAAGCATTATGGTTTATGGCGATGTAGTGAGTTTCTAAATGTCAAATGTCTTTGTAACCAACAATTCTGAGAAAAAACTAACTGACGGTTACGGTGGCGTCTTTTATGAGTTTAAAAAAGGCGAAACTGTAGAGATCCCAGAGAATGTTGCTCGTCATATTTTTGGTTATGGAGATCCTGACAAAGAACCTTATTTGGCACGGTTAGGCTGGGTCATCTCCCGCAATGATTTGGACAAGGGTTTAGAAATCCTTAGCCAATGGGAGATCTCTACCGAACCTCCTTCAAAGAACCAATCGTTATCCCCGTTGGTGGAAAGAGTACCCCTCCCCTCTGCAAAGAAGGGTGGGGGAAAAGTCCTTAAGGCGGTAGCATGAACTATGGATCGTAAATGGCAACCTTATCGAGCTACATCACCCAAGTTCGTAGATTGCTCCACGATGCTAATGGAAACTTTTACACTGACCAACAGTTAACAGATTACATTAACGAAGCACGGGAGCGAACAGTACGAGATACAGGCGCTTTGCGTGAAGTAATCGTTACGCAAGTACCTTGTCAGGTCGCACCAACAGCTACAGTAAATGGCGCATCACCAGCTTACCCAACACAGTGGGTGGCTAATACTGCCGTCACTTCTGGGCAGTTTGTATTTAGTAATATTTATATTTATCAATATGTTACGAGTGGTACTTCAGGATCTTCAGCTCCTCCCTACCCTCAAGCAACACAAAACAATTACAACAACTATCCTCCAAGCACACCCTTTGCAGACGGTACGGCTACCTTGCAATATGTCGGTAATGCAGAGAATATTTCGTATGCAGCACTGACTAATTTAGTCGGGTCTAGCCCACTTACGCCTAGTTCTGGCAACACAATTTTAGATATTATCAATATCAACCTGTACTGGGGAAACACCCGTGTACCGCTTGATTATTTACCCTGGTCAGATTTCAACGCTAGATTGCGTTTTTGGCAAAACTACATCGGCAGACCATTGTGCTTTAGCATTTATGGTCAAGGACAGATTTACATAGGACCAGTACCCGATCAAGTCTATCAATTAGAGATTGATTGCGTGGTATTGCCTAATCCGTTGTCATTAGCTGCATCTACTACGACAGATACCATCACCGATCCTTACTTTACCCCTGTGCAGTTCTATGCTGCCTACCTTGCTAAGTATTACGAGCAGAGTTTTGGTGAAGCAGAGATCTTCAAGCAGGAATATCAAAAACACGCTCAATCAGTACTGAATACGGTATTTACCCGTAGAGTACCTAGCGTTTACTCAACACCATACTAAGACATGGCTGCTGCGGAACAGAAAAAATCGTATCAGGTCGTTAAGCAATTTAAGGGGCTTAACACTAAAGCTAACCGCACAGCGATTGATGAAACTGAGTTTTCATGGATTGAGAACATTCAGCCGATTGGCTACGCTAACGCCAAGATTATTTCTAACAGCAATCCTGTCACAATTGCCAACGCTACCGTAACTTTTGCGAATACGGTCACTTATCTGACCTCCATGAACATAGGTCTAAATGACTATGTGATTGCTTTTCAGCAAGATGGATCGGCTCAGTACTATCGGATACAAGACAACAGTTTTGGCAATGTTGCTGTAGCTGGCACATTTAGCAATTCTGGTATTCAGGCTACCCAGTGGTACAACGACAGGATGTTGGTGATTGATCCCAATAAAGGGATGTTTTCATGGGATGGTAACAATACTGTCACCATTGGTGCAGTCGGTGTCATCGCTGTCACAAACCCAGGATCAGGATATACCACAGCTCCTAGCGTAGTGATTTCAGGACCAGATCAAGCAGGTGGTGTTCAGGCTAATGCTACTGCATCCCTAGTATCTGGTGGCAACACAGTAGGATCAATTAACCTGGTAGTCGGTGGTACAGGCTACACCAACGCTGCAAACCTGACTGTGACACTTAATGGTGGCGGTGGTACGGGCGCTAAAGCAGTAGCTGGAATACAGACTTTTGCTACTGGCACTGTCACAATCAATGTTGTTGACGGTGGCGCTGGCTACATCAATTCCGCCAATACCGTTGTATCCATTACTGGTGGTGGCGGTACAAATGCTGCTGGTACTGCGGTTATTAGCGGTAACACCGTAACTCAAGTGGTCATGACTAACCCTGGTACTGGATACACCAATACAGCCAATTTAGTGGTCAGTATCTCTGGTGGCGGTGCAACAACTAATGCTGTGCTATCAGGCGTGGTTAATACGCAAACCAATAGCGCTATAGCGAGCTTCTCAGGGCGTGTTTGGGTGGCAACAGGGCGAACTGTCACCTACTCTGCTGCGGGTCAATACAGCGACTTTACAAGCGTTTCAGCGGGTGCTGTGACGCTAACGGACAGTACTTTACATGGCAACATTATTCAACTGCTTTCTGCTAACAACTTTTTGTATATTTTTGGCGATGATTCCATCAATGTGTTTTCTGATGTGGTCGTTAATTCATCAGGGATAACCCTATTTACTAACACCAATGTGAGCGCATCCGTTGGTTCTAAGCGCCCTAATGCCATTTTCCCGTACTTTCGTTCCGTTCTGTTTATGAACGATTATGGCGTGTACGCACTGGTCGGTTCTACCACTTCCAAGATTTCTGATGCCTTGGATGGCATTTTTCCTAATATTGACTTTGCTAGCCCTGTTTATGCTGGACAAGTGTTGATTAACAATATTTTGTGCGCTGCATTTAATTTTAGATATTACGAT
>Ga0208875_1000371_pt1 | contig 15408 bp, 29 predicted proteins | sample CryBogCBH25Aug08_FD_184612 | JGI IMG/M metagenome (GOLD analysis project Ga0208875, IMG submission 184612) | Freshwater microbial communities from Crystal Bog, Wisconsin, USA - CBH25Aug08 (SPAdes) (version 2) | ecosystem: Environmental > Aquatic > Freshwater > Lake | place: Crystal Bog...
ATGGAGACTTGCCAACCTTGTAAGTGTTGGATTTTTCGCTAGGAATTCCTAAGCGACTATTTTCAATCAGCCTTTTATTTCTTTCCAACGCTTCTTTGGCGCGCTTAATATTTTTTTTATTCATTACTGACCCAACGCAATCTGCGCGCAAAGATCCTGCACCTGCAAGAGCGAGTTCTCTAGTCCGTTCTTCACAATCTGCTTACGGCGCGTTGTAAGATCAAGGGCGCAAATTTCCCCGTAGATCGCCAAACGAACGCGAGCCTGAATAGCCTTAACCATTTGCTCAACAATTTCCTGACCTTCGGGAGTATCAAGCACAAGTTTTGTGCCGTCAATTTTCCAATGATTTTCCTTGCACATAAACTTAGCCATTCAGGGCCTCCTCAATAAAGAATACGAGTTGTAACAATGCCCCGCCTAGTACGGGTATGCCGATTAAAAGTAGCGCGATCATTTATGCACCTGCCTTGCGAATAGCCGAACCCGCATAAGCAATCCAATTAGAATTATTGGTAAGTCCAAGCAGAGTTTCAGATATTTTGAATTGCAACTCTCCTTCGTACTCACCTGACGATTCCCAAGTATCAACAACATTTTTTAGATGCTTGAGATTTTCTAAGTCACTTTCAAACTTGCGAATAATGACTCCAAGATCAAATGAAATATCCTCAATAACTTCTTTGCGCGTTGCCATTTATGCAACCGCCATTTCTTTAACGGCTTGCTTAACTGCATTGTTGAATTGGCGTGTTGAACATTCTGAGTAATCAAAACCAATTTCTTCATCAATGTAGTCTTGAACTTTCTTTGCTTCTTCAACAGAAACATTAAGAAGTTCAGCAATGTTCTTTGTGTAGATGTTCATTTCTTGCCTCCAGTTTTATCGGGGTCGTTTGCCCTGACAAGAAGAACAATACGCCTGAGTCAAGCAGATTGGAAGAATATTTGGCAGATTTCTTGGATTGTTACCAAATCGTTATAATCGAACAGATGTTCTAAAGGCAATCGAAACCTTCGCTAATTTCGATATCCACGCCCGGCGTATCCGAGTATTCCTTGCTGGCGATTATCTTAATTACCTGTGAGTCATCTGCGAACGCCACGCCCGTTAGCCCGTCATTGACTCCTCGGATGTATTTGTCCAGATCGGGAGCTACCGTTGGGTAGTCACGCTTAACCGACTTGGGGCGCTTGACTCGAAATCTCATAGTTATCGCAATCGGGTCGAGGATTGGTGTGCAACCGGCTAATTTAGCGGCAGAGGCTATATCTGCCCGCCACGCGGCTAGTTCTACCGCCTTGTTGTGGATCATCCTTCCATGCCCAATATGGCGCATAGAGCCTTGCTGAATCGGTGTGCCTTCCACCGAAAACTTAATCACCCTTCAATACTGAGTGTTTCGTAATCGGCAAAAAATCGGACTGTGGTGCGACCTGTTTGCTCTTGTAGATGTAGCTCGCGCCCAAAGCGATAAACCTCAATGTCGGTTACCATGAGGTGCTGACCGGCAAAATAAATTACATCGCCAAGGCTTACATCGCTTGCTTTGCGTACTCGAAGAGTTTTCATAAATCCCCCTGATCTTGTAACTCTTACAGAAAATGGTGGCACAGATTACTTACTGGTGCAAATCGCTCAAACGCCCCAAAAGCGCCCTTACCGAATCGGGCATAGGAGCGCCCTGTGGCTGATCTTCTGAGGAGAATCTAGGCGGTGTAGCGGTTGGAGTGGTTACAAGCCTCTGAGAGCCGTTTGTGGGCGTTCTAGGGGGTAACGGTTCGTCTGCCCATGACCCACGATTCAGCCAAGTTGCCGGATGAGCCGTAAATTCAGCAGTTCGGTTTGGATCTGCCGCGTAGCGTTTAGCTCCTTCAAGGATTTCTTCAAAGGAAGCCACCTTCAACGCCCGCGTGTAAGCGCGTTCGGCATCCCGCTTTCCAACCTTTCTTGGGTAGGCAGACCAAAAATCATCAAACTTGTTTGATGAAGTCTTTTTTATCTCTGTATCTGTAATCTGTATTCTGTTATCTGGCTGCGTTTTTTCTGCGTTTCTCTGAAAATTGTTTTTGCTTAAATTGCAAACCGCGTGAGCAGGTTTTACATTTTCTAGGGTAGTCGGGCCACCAGCAGTTACAGGAATTACATGGTCTAGATGTAAACCTTTTCTCCAACCGGGTTCTTTGCTATGTCTTGGAGCATCAAGATTTATCGGCTCTCCGCAGATATGGCAATCAGTTCCCCATTTTTCTAAAACCTCTTGTTCTGTAAATGGGATCAAACCTTCTTGAATAATTTTGTAGCGTAACCCCCTATTTCGAGATAATTGTTTTTTTCTCTCAACCTCGGCTTTAGGGGTTTGGTACTCGGTGTAATTGACGATTTGATAACCGCCTTCGACCTCTTCCCAAATGCCAGCCTCAACTAGCTCCTCAGGATCACCCATTCGCTTGACGATGACCTCGTTTAGTAGTCCATCGGTGAGGTACTTGCCTGAGTAGCACAAGCCTTCAATGTAAAGCCTAAAAGCTGCATCACTTAACGGCAAGATTTTAGGGTTGGTGGGAAATCCGTCATCTAGTTTAATCCAAGTCATTTGCTACCTCCATAAGCCGATTGACCAACCAACTTACCACCGGCACGGCTACCGCGTTTCCCATCTGCTTATAGCGATTAGTGTCGGCTTGCCCTTCTGTCCAGTTGTCAGGGAAACCTTGCAAACGCTCGCACTCAACTGGAGTTAATCGTCTAACCGTTTGGCTTTCGTTCATCAATGGCATATTGCCCCCACCTGTTCCCATTCTTGCCTGAAGCGTGTTGATAACATCTCCTTGAATACGAATGTCATCTACACGATTGCCATAAAAAATTAAAACCGTAGCTCGGCTATCGCCCGTGTTGTCCATAACATTCAAAGTAGTTGCTACCCCCCCCGCGATCCAAGTTTCGTAGTCGGTATCACTCTGCGCTCTCTTGCTTTTTACAAACCACATCATGCCCCCCAGAAATAAAATCATTTGCTGAAATTGCCTTACCGCATTGTGGGCAGAAGCCCATCTGATTACCCCAATTCATTATTCACCCCCTTCGTAAATAAAAGTATCGTGTGCGCGTTCTCTAGATAAGGTTGGGCTTGCACCGCCCTGTGGGAATGACTCTAATTCAAAGTTTCCGATTCGTTTGCCAATATCTCTAACGCTCTCTGCAGTTGATCGGGCAGTACCTTTCCCCGGCGATTTGCTCGCCTCAAGATACCCTGCGCGGCCTTCGCCGATAGCGAGTATTTGTGCAGGTGTTCGCCCGTCATCTCCAAGACATCCGACAATGAAGATTCTTCTACGGCGTTGGGGTACTCCAAAGTATTGAGCGTCAAGAATCCGGTACGCGACCCCATACCCGAGTTCAGCCAGCGCCCCGATGACGATACCCAAATCTCTTCCTCCGTTAGATGACAATAATCCGGGGACATTTTCAAGGATGAACCACTTCGCTTTTGTTTCGTCAAGGAGTCTGACCACTTCAAAAAATAATCCTGAGCGTTCGCCAGCAAGTCCTCTACGCTTTCCTGCAACTGAGAGGTCTTGGCAGGGGAATCCACCGACAATAATTCCATCTGAGTCAAATCCGAGTTCAAAGAGTTGTTTTCCTGTGACACTTTTTACATCCTCCAAATGAGTAGTTGTTGGAAATCTTTTCTCTAGGACTTTCCTAGCGTGTTTATCAATCTCAACTGAGGCAACGACTTCTGCGCCTCCGCGAGTAAGAGCGAGGTCAAACCCACCAACCCCGGCAAATAAAGATACGGCTTTCATTCCTGCCCCCTTGTAAATCCAATAGCTCTATCAAATGCGTAGGTAATCCACATAGCCGCCGTACCTTCTTCGGGTTCTTTGGTCTGCACCATGAGATTCTTAGCCTCGGTAAGTTCGTCTATAATCCGCGCTCGAATCTGATTCTCCAAGACCATATCTTGATTCTTTAGCCCTAGTATCAAGGCGTAATGGTTCTTAGCACACTTCTTCATATCATCGGTATTGCACCGCAATAGATGAATATGCTCTATGGCTTCTATCGCCTTCTCAGTTAAATCGTTCACGCCGCCCCCTCAATCGCTTCCTCAAGGGTAATGCCAAACTCCTCCAACTGACGGCGAGCAGGGTTTAAGTCATCATCGGCGAGTTGCTGGTTGCGGATCTTCATGCGCTCCCATCGAGTAAAGCCTCCCCAAATTCCGTACTCTTCTTCCATCCCGGCGCGCAAGCAATCCTTTTGGATAGGGCAGGTAAAACAAACCTTGCGTATAACCCTGTTCGTCATACCGCGATCCTTAAGTTCGCTTTCTTCCAAATAGAAAATATCTGTATTTAATCCTCGGCAATTAGCTCTTGTCCAATCCGTTCCTTGCACATTTATTTCTCTCACTTACCAACACATCCAATCTCTCCAGTAGGGTCATAGAACTTGCAGTAATGCCGGCAGAAGAACGCGGCTGAGTTCTCTGGGGCAGGTGGCTCAGTACGCGACTGCACATCAGCAACCCAAGCCCTAGCCTCTTCAACTAACTTAGGATCGTAGTCGGCTTGCCATACCTTGATATCGCTCATCTTGCCGTCTCTAGGGATAAAGACAAGCCCTACGGTTTTCACCGGATATTCCTGAGAGATAAGGCTGGCGTAGATATTGACCTGCATCTTCTGTTGCTTGGTAGGTAGTCCGCCCTTTGCCAACTTAGCAAGGGTCACGCTTTTCCAGTCATAGACCGCTTGATCTTTGCGCGAGTAGAAATCGCAGTTACCCACAAAGTATTCATCCTTGAAGTTCTGCTCAAGGATAAAATCGTCACCGAAAATATCGGCGGCTTTAAGAGCCTCAAAGATAGCTCCGTGTATCGCCGTACCAATGATCGCCGCTAAGTTCTCGGTATCAAAGTTCGTAGTCGGGGTCTGTTGGAGAATATGCCAAGCCTGACGGCGGCAACCCCCAACCGATGAAGCACCAAGAGCAACCTGCTTAGATCGCTCCCGGTTTGAGTCTGCATCTTTAAGCGCAGTTGTAAGAGTCTTGATAATGTCCAACTGATTCCTCCGCATCTAATAGATCATGGTAATCAATCGAACATTTCGTACAGATATAAACCTTGTAAGAGTTATACCAATGCTTATGCAGTTTCCTGTTTATTTCTAAACATATCGTGCAAACCGCCATTACAACTCCAGCGTTGCTTTGATAGATGAGCTAATAGAGCGAGTGATATCTACCTGAGTCTTGATTCGATTCACATTCGCCCGGCTTGCCTTGACCGAAGCCTCGGCAATCGCTAGGCGCAGGTGCATAGCCTCGTTCTCAATAAGAGCCTGATCCTCGCGCATCGTTGCCGTCATCTTCAGGTCAGAATGTGAGTTCTTCATACGAGCCTTAGCCATCGCAATTTCATAGTTAGCCGAGGCCGCGTGAAATTCCTGCTCGGCTTGAACGAGATCGCCATGTGCCTCATCCATCTCTTTAGAAAGATCAAAGAGTCGTTTCTCAACTTGTTGTGGAGTAATCATCAGTATTTGACCCCCGTGATCGCGTTGATAAGAATATCTCCGCCAATAAAGAACACGCTCCAAAAGACAACGCGGACTACGGTGCGGACTTGATAGTAACGGCGAGAACGCTCTGCGCTAGGTAGCGGGTGCATCATGCTCATTTGGTTGCCTCCAATTCCTTCTTACGATCTGCAACTGCTTTCTTGATCGTAGTTCCGTTAGTTGGGATATCTAAAAGATTTGCTTCGTTGCAACCTTGGTAAAACAACTTGAGTTCTGCCACAGAAGTAATACCTGCAACTTGCTCTAGCGCCTCAACTGCTAACGCCTTCTGCTCGTCAGTCCACGATTGAACTACAACAGGTTGTTCTTGACGGCGAGCAACCTTCTCCATCTCTTCCTTAGATGGTCGCTTGCCTTTTGCGGCAAATCCACCGTTCGCTAATGCGCGACCCAAAGCGCTCGTCTCGCAGTTCTCTACCCACGCATCACGATTAACAGGTGATGAGCCTTTGATCTCTTCTGCGATTCCTGTTGCAATCGGATTAAGGTCATTGCGATCGGCATAAATAGATCCGATCATAAGTATTGAGTTCTCAGTCTTTTCTAACACCGCAGTATGAGTGCGACCGTTTGGATACTTCTCCCAAAAGCGTTCTAGTCGAACTTCTACTGGTTCATAGTTATCTAGGTTGTAAGCCATTTGTGCCTCCAGTTCAATCTGCCGGGATTGGCATTGGTTACAGACTACGGCTTACCACCGACAAAGGGAAGTATTTCGTAAGGTATTTTTTACGCTATCCTTGGGGCATGATCTCCGTTGTGGTTCGGGTATATGACCTAGAGGTAGAAATCCAGTCCAGCGAGAGTTTCCCTGACCATTTAGACGATCTATGCAATAGAGCTACTAAACTCTTTGCCGAAGCCGTAGATACTATGAAAATGTCCAATATTGCCCTTACAGGCGAGGATTTGATTGACGGCGAAGAACAAGGCTAGAATCCCCATCCCCCCTATACGACAAAGAAGCCCCTCAGCGTGGAGGGGCTTTCTTGTTGGCTCTAATAGAAATTAAAAAAATATTTTTTAGACCACCCTTACGGGTGCTACTCAAGCCATAACCTATACTCCGCGCTCACACGCCCCTTCTCGGGATCTACGAAGTGAAGGCGCTGAGAGGCTGCTCCATTGGCGGCTAGGAGGTCTCTGGCGTACCTATTGCCTGTCTCTACCGCCCCAGACATAAACACGCTACCTTCCCCGTTGGCCATATTCCAAGACTGATGCTGGTGGTAGTGACCGATGTAGAGGTCTCTGAAGTCAAAGCCCTTAGTGATCTTATCTACCTCGTCAAAAAACTTATACGCGCCGGATCTCCAACGGTCAGCGAATCGGACAATCGTTGAGGCAGTACCCCATCGAATCTCGTCTCCGTGAATAAGCAGAGCCTTGTAGTTGCCGATCTCTACGCGCTGAATGTCCTCTTTGCTCATCTGCCAAGTAAGGCGCTTCTCATCCTTTAAGGCTTGTCCGGCAAACATATACGCCAACTTGTCCCAGTTAATATCTTTAGGGAGTTCGCCGAACTTACCTATACGCCCGTGATTGCCCGGCTCGCAGACTACGGTTACTTTCTCAAAGTTCGCCAACAGAGTGCGCGTAATGTCTATGAGGATGCGCGAAACATCCACAAACTGACTCATTACATCCGAATCCACTTCGTACACCTGACTAGGGAAGATCGTGGTGTTCTCAACCAAGTCTCCACCTAACATCAAGACTGCTTCCTTAACGGGGTGATCTTGGCGATGGATATTGGTGATCTTGATGGTTTTCTCAATAGATTGCTTAACTAGGCGCTCTGCCTCTTTGGAGTTATAGGTAAGGGTCTGCTTGCCTAACTGCCAATCAGTTGAGTGTAAGAGAGCTACTTCAGCCTTCTTAGTACGCGAGTCTTTCTTAGGCGTAGGAACTGGCGGAACTGCGCCAGCCGAAAGCATTGCATCGTGCGCGGCTTGAACTACTGCCGCCGTAAAATCATCCTTGTTCTTTTTGACATTGGCTAACTGGCGCTGAGTATTGAGTAAGGCTTTGCGAAGATCGGCGATCTGCGGATCAGGCTCTAGGTTATCTTTAAGGCTCATTTGGCACACTTACAAATCTTCTTGAGGTGCTTTTCAATGCTTGCCCAAGAAATTGCAAACCCTTCCTTTTGAAGTGCGGTTAAAAGACCATTAGTGGAAATACCTTTTTCTACCGCTTTATCAAAGGCGTTTCTATCTTCATCGTTTAATTGAAGATAAATACTAGAAACAGGACATAATTTAGAATCATAACGAACGGTTGCTAATGTATCGGCTAATGCCATAGTTAAACCTCCCCTTGAGAGAAGGGTAACAAACAAAAAAGACCCCCACCAATTAGGTGAGGGTGTGTTAAAATAAAAAAGTTATTCGGTGAGATTGTTTTGATACGGCGTAATGATGTGAGATTCAGGTGCGATGTTTGGTTGGCTTGTTGGATTGTGAGGAACCGCAGCTCCACCCATAAATGACGGCACTACAAACATCAAGACTTTTTTGATATCAGTTGAAAACCCAGTAGCACCCCACGCAGTCATACCCGTACCTGCGGCAAGAGTCAAAGCCTTGGGATCTGTGAGGCGTAGTCGAATCATGGCAATTTCTTCATTAACTGATTGTAGGTGTTTTGGTCAATACCCGTAATTGGCATTTTATTGGCGCTCTGGAAGGTTTTTACGGCATAGGCTTGAGTATCTGACCAACCGCTATTTTCATAGGCTTGTGGGAGCAATCCAGCCTTAAATAGAGCCTTCTCAACGGCAAGCACCGCAGCAGTTTTACTGCTTGGCTTAAAATCGCTTGCGTTCCATGCGGGCGCAGAAAAGGTCGTATTTGGCTTGGTTGTAGCTGGGGTTGTGTTATGCGTGACGGCTACTCCGCCAGCACCAAGAGCCGTAGCTCCAGCAACGCCACCTGCCATAAGTTTATTTGTGCCAAGTGACTGAGCAGGTTTAAGAGTTGTTGAATAGGCAGGGCGAGCAATCGCCATGACATAGAGATAAGGGCGATGTCTGAAATACACGCCGTTGCCATTTGCTTGTGAAGCATTAGTGGCGTGATCGGGTGAGGTATTGCCACCTACGGTTGTAAGCCCATCTTTACTTGCGCCTACGATGATCTCAACATGAGAAGCCTGACCGTTGCCCTCAAAGGAATAAAAAACTAGATCGCCCGGCTGACCTTCGTATTTGGCAACTATCTGACCGTTGCGCTGAAACCATGCCAAACCCGCAGGGCAGTAGGAAAAGCCTTTAGGGGTTTGCGCGGCTACTAAATGAGAGAGATTGTTCTGAGCAAATACCCACGATACGAACATGGCGCAGTATGGCGCGTTGGGTACGCCATACCAATCGCCGTAAGGATTAGCATTATTCGCGCCCTCAACAAACCCAACTTGTTGTTGTGCCGTGTGGACTACATCAAGCGCGTTAGCCATAGGTTACTTAGTTGCTTCTGCTGCAACAATCTTTTGAGCATCTGCAAGTGCAGCATCAACGATTGGAGCAGTTAGGGTTGCTGGTGCGCCTGTTACTTCATCAATCTGATTAACAAGTGACTTAGGGTTTACGCGAGCAAGGATTGGAGCAAGCAAGCCACCAACTACTGCCTTACCTGCAACTACCTTGAGTGAATCGTGTGGAGCGATTTCGTGTGCAGCAAGACCTGCGGCAAGGATGCCGTAGAAGTAATGCTCGATATATGCTGCTTCTGACTTGCTGATCTTGAAATTAACTTTACTTGCCATTGTCATCTCCTGAGATATGTTCGGCGGCTGGTAATGTGCCAGCCTTTCTAAATCTTAGCGCATCCCAAAGCGGGGCAGGAATGGCGTGAATACCAAAATGAGTGCGGTGGTGAGCTACACAAAGAACTTCTAGGTTGCCCGGCGATTCAATCCACGCTTGGAAATCCTCATCATTTTCAAAATGCAACCCAAACGCCTGAGCCACCTTAACGGGATCGGTGTTTTCAATCTGAGAGAACTCGATGGTGGAATGATGGAGTTCGGCTTCGCCCGAGCAGAGATCGTCATTAACTACACACTTCCAAAGCCCTTGGCGCTTGATGCGAGCCTTAGCCTCGTTAAACATATTGTAATGAGGATCGTCAGTTCGTGGCGCGTGTTCAGGAACATTGGTAATCATGTGGAGCGTTAGATGCTCTGAGTGTGCATCCGTCATTTTAATTTCTCATCTGGGAATTCATCTTGAGGGGTAGCCCATCGAATAATAACAGGTACAAATGCTCCAAGGCATACCTGCCAAAAGAATCGCCCGCTAATCAGGTCTTTAATGTGTAAGGCAACCTCGATAGCAAGAAACGATTGAAACCATACTCTGAATATAGAGATCAGTTTCCACAGTAAGAGTTTATTGATCTTCAATTCGAGCCTTCATAACCTCAACATCAATTTTGATGGATTGCTGGTTTTCAATGAGAGCATCTACCTTGTTAATAAGCCCGGTCTGCCCATCGTTGTATAGGGCGTACTCAATGCGGTTCAATTTATCCTTGAGTTCCTCGGTATATTTTGCAATGGTGTGGCGAGCGATCATCCCCATACCAGCAAGCAAAGCGGCAAATACAAAGAAGTACGAGTAAATGATTGTTGCGGCATTTACATTGGTAAACAAGGTAGCACCTTTCGGTTATGGTTTGATTCCCTGCGTTCCTACTACATCGGGCTTGTCGGTGACTGCCGTTGTGTAAGGTTGCGGGGTTTTGAGGGCGGTTATTGTGGCTTTGAGAAGAGCAATCTCTTGGGCTTGTAACCCAATAGTTGCGCGCATCTCCTTTAATACTTCATCAATAGGGAGTTCCATTATTTGCCTTCTAACTTAGTTAAGCGGTCGGTGAGTTGCGATATAGATTTAATTACATACCATTGTAATCTATCGTAAGCAATAGACTCGGGAAGCCCATCAGCGCCAATATTAACCAGCTCTTCTGTTTCAGGAATTGCTTGCACATCCTCAGCAATTAAGCCGTAAGCAGTAACTTCGGGGTTATCAACAATATCTGCGTTGTAATTAAATGTAACAGGGTTTAGTTTGCTTATAATGTTGAGATAGTCGCGCTGGATAAAAGGCTCAATATTGTGCTTAAAGCGCTTAGAAGATACTGAAGTAGTTTTATACATTCTGCCAGCAACGGTTCCTTGAAGGCCAGTTCCAAATAAACCAATGTTATAACCTGTGGAGTTGTAAGTTACAGCACCAAGAGTATTTACTTGGAAGTTTCCTCCAACAGTACCGCCGCCGCCAGTAGTAAATGATGAAGCAGTAAGAACCCCAGTAGATGAAAAATTATAAATAGCAGTAGGCCCAATATTTACGGAATTAAAAGTGGCATCTCCAGTAGAGGCATTAAGGAAAAACGAAGCCCCGCTATACAAATAAGTGGATTGAATTGAAAAACCACCAATAGTTCCTGAAGTAGATGTTAAGTTACCCAAAGCATCTACTTGGAAAGTGCCACTACCAATATTTATGCTTGATCCATTAATTTGACCGCCAGTAATTGTGGCAGTTCCAACGCCAGTAATTCCCTGAGATCCAATAGACCAGTAATTAGTAGTGCCGCCAAAATAACCTGTTTGGGCATTAATCGTTCCGTTAAATGTTCCTGAATCTGCGGTGATGTTTCCTTTGACATAAACACCCTGAGCAGACATATAACCGCTTGGGCTTACATGGAAAGCAGTACCGCCTGTACCCGCGTTGATTTCAATAGCATTAAGAATTCCTGTTGTTATTGAGCCAGCATCAAGAGCGGTAAATGTTCCCTGAGTAAAAGGAGCGGGTTGCCAAGATGTGCCGTTATATTGTTGATTGCTTTTAATGTGATTGCTACCGTCATATTGGTAGTAAATATCGCCCTGTTTATATGTGCCAGCAGGGGGTGTCGCGCTTGTACCGTAGAGAATTGTGTTTTTTCCATTGGCAGAAGTTTGCGCGGCTACTGCCTGAGAAGAAGCAATCGTGGCTTGAGATTGAGCAATCGTGGCTTGAGAAGCGGCAAGGTTGGCTTGGATACCCGCGTTAATCGCTTGAACCTGTGCGGTGCTTGCCGTTGATTGAGAAGTAAGAGCTAGAGCCTGTGCGCTAACCGCCGTTCCTTGCGCGGCATCTGCTGAAGCCTGTGGGCCGTTATAGCCCAATTCAAGGCGATTGATACGGTCATTGATTGCCTGAAACATATCAAACAAACTGGCTGGCAGATTAACTGAACTCATTTTATCCCGCCGTTAAGGTAGTCGCTAATGGAAGGTTAAGAGTAAGTGTAACGCGATCTGGCCCGTTCTCGCCGGGTTCAACATCTATACCCACAATGCGATAAATAGAAGCAGATCCAGTAGCAGGAAGAACGCCACCATCTGAATAGACCGTAGCCGTATTAGTTGGGGTAGCGCTTAGTCCACTAGGGAATCGGTCATCGTTAATAAGAACCTTGACTTGATCGCCCACGCCGTAAGTGCCAAGGTAAGGATCAACATAACTAGGAATAACAATCTGCATGGTTGTTGGTGGATATCCAATAGCCAGCAACTTGCCAATAGTGGTTTGCTTGAGAAGATCGGTGCTGACAATATCAATAAGATTGACATTTTCTTCAAGTAGAGGCCAAGTATTAGAACCGTAAATCTTAGAGCGATCGTAGTAATTAGAAATCAAGCGGTTGTTGTTTGCGCCATAGCCCAAGCCGTACACATTGTTACCTACGCGGGAAGCATCTTCGGTATAAGAATAAGAAACAATATTGCCAGGAAATTCAAAGTTCAGAGAACCGTTAAGCGCGGCATTGTAAGAAGCGCCAAAAGTAGGAGTTCCTGCAACTAATTTATTGTAAAGTTGTCCGCCAATAAGATATGGCTTAATAAGGAAATCAAAGAATGTCGAGCTAGTGGCTAGATCTTTCCATGCCTGATAAACGCTCTTAATTTCAAAGTCAAAGAATGTGCGAATGGCAGTACCGCTAGATGAAGATGGCCCTAAATAGGTAACGCCGATATTTCCGTGACTGCTTGCGTTAGCCCCAGTTAAAAGATCGCTAAGCATGGTAAGCGGATCAATGCCAACACCTGTGCTGATGTTGCCATAGACAAGACCGCCACTACCAGTACCGCCAGCATTTGTCTGGTAATAACTAGAGCCTGTGAACTTGTAGATACGGCGATGCTGATAATAGGAGAGCATTTCCTGAGCGTTGATCTTCATTATCTGAGATTCAGAGTCATACTCTCTGTTCCAGATAACGCCAGACCAAACAGGAATACCACCATGCAAAACCCAAAGAATTACTTTGCCGGGCGTTGTTCCAGCCTCAACATTGAGGTTTGCCGAATTAACACCTGAAAGAAGCAACTCACCAGAGAACGCGCCAATACTTGATAACTGAGAAGTAAAGTTCACACGCGTAAATGGCAACTCAGCAATGATCGGATTGGGAGTAGATCCCGACTGATACAGTTGAGTTGTTACATAGGTGTAATCGCTAATAGCCATTAGATGTAAGCGTTCCTATATGTAATAGCCATAGAGCCAAGGGTACTAGACCAAGTAGGGGCGTAGTTTGCCGCGATAGATAGCCAGCCCTGAACTGGATTACCTGAAGTTACATTGTCAAAGTAAGCCAAAGTATTTCGAGCAGGAACGCCATTCTGCGTAATGGTGCGTTGTAAGAGATCAATAACTAGCGGATAAGAAGTATTGACATTTGAAAAGTTCATTCGTGAACCTGTAACGGTATCCCAAATTGCTCCGCTTGCGCTAGGGCTTGCAATAGTAATAGCAGGGCAGGTAGCCGCCCAACCGTTATTAGCCAAGGCTACGCCAGTAGTTCCAGAGGCGGTTTTGGCGGTATCGTCATAATAGCGAGGATCTGGGAAATAGAACTCAACCTGTACGGCAATATAGCCAAATGTGTAATCTGGATCAACGGGCGTTGTAATGTTGCGAACGCGACCCCACATACGCTTGATACCGTTAATTGTTGTATCAGTATATGACTCAGAATTTAATTGATATTGGAAAAGGTTAAGGGTTGTATCTGAAGGCTGAGAACCCTGATAAGGGTCAGGATAAAGACCTTGAACCTGCGGGGTCATGGCAACTCTGAAATCACGCAAATATGATTGAGCGCTTTTATTGGAATCGCCAATAATAAGCATATTAAAAGTTACTGTGCGACCTTCAAAGAAATCTCTACCTGAGTAAGCGCCATCAATATAGCCTCGGTTATCATCCTGAACGCGAAGCGCTGGAGTGCCTAGACCATCAATGCTCTCTACAATGTAAGGAGTTCCTGAACCAAAAGCAACGCCTCTAAATTGAAATTGATATGTTCCAAGAGTCATATTATTTCCTTAGAGGCTGGTTTTGAGTAGCAACTTTAGCAGATGCTTTACTTCCATCTACATATACATTGATGTTAGTTGATGAACTTCCACCAACTGTAAGTTTTTCCATTTTCTTAATAGAAGTTTTTTTACCTCCAGCAGTAGAAACGGCAGGTGGCTTCTTACCGCTATCAATGCTTCCACCAGCGGCATATTTTGTAGATGCTGCAATATCGGCAGCAGATGATGAATGTGCAGCGTTCCATGCTGCTAATTCTCTTTGATATTCTGCCATAGCAGCCGCACCGCCCTTGCCTCCAATTTTAGGCATAGTGGGTTTTGCGTTGCTCTTTCCTGCTTGATAAATTCCAAATCCAACCGTTGCGGCGATTGCAGCGCCAGCAGCAACAACACCGCCACTAGTTAAACCAAGCACTCTAAGAAATGCGCCCGCTTCTGGTGCGGCAGTTCCAGCAGCGCCTTCTGCTAATGCTGCTGCTCCCGCTGCTGCGGCTAATGCTCTGTATTGAGCAATTAAAGAACCAATTAAAGTAAATAGTGCGGTTGCTTTAGGTGCTACCCATATTGCGGCAAGAGCAACAACAAAAGTCTGAAAAAAACCTGAATTATCTTTAATGACACCAAAGAAACTTTTAAGTGATTTGATACCAGTATTGTTAATCCATCCAACAACTCTATTGAGCGCTGGAACTAATCCAGTTCCTACTTGAACCTCAAGGTTCTGGAAATTAGCCTGAGCAGTTTGTAGGCTTCCTGCAAGAGTTTTGCTAAATGCGGTTGCAGATCCATGTGCGCGATCTTCTACGGCTTTAAGAATTTGCTCAAGCGAAGCACCCTTTGGCAAAGTCTTGCCGATAGCGATACCAAGATCTCCAAGACCTTTAGCCTGACCGATAGTTGCGCGAGCCAAAAGTGTTGAAGCATCAGCAAGAGATATTTGCTTATAGCGGGCAAGATCTGCGGCTACGCTGAGAGTATCAAGAGCGGTTTTAGGATTACGGCTTGCAGTAGTAAGAGTTCCCAATGCTGAATAGGTATCAGCAGTGGAGAATCCAAGATTACGCATAGCCTCATCAGCGCGATCAATATAAGGTTTAGCAACATCAAAACTTACGCCAGTATCTTTGATGGCAACAGAAAGCCTTGCTTGCGCGGTTTCTACTGTATCTAATTGTTTAATGCTTGCAACGGCAAAAGTAGCAAAAATTCCACCAAGACCAAGAAGCGCAGTTCCAGCATATTTAGAAGCAGTTTGCATTTTGCCAAGAGCGCTGCTGGCAATAACGCCATTCTTTTCCATCTTAACGAGTTCTTTATTAACCTCGCCAAAGGATGCAATAGCCTCAGTAGCCTTTGCTTTGATCTCAAAGATTACTGGTGGAAAGAACTCTGCCATGATGCCTCCTAGAGAGCCAAGTGTTTGCGGATAATGTT
>Ga0208875_1000387_pt1 | contig 14976 bp, 26 predicted proteins | sample CryBogCBH25Aug08_FD_184612 | JGI IMG/M metagenome (GOLD analysis project Ga0208875, IMG submission 184612) | Freshwater microbial communities from Crystal Bog, Wisconsin, USA - CBH25Aug08 (SPAdes) (version 2) | ecosystem: Environmental > Aquatic > Freshwater > Lake | place: Crystal Bog...
TCTATTATTATAGTTATGACCCGGTGGTCTAAGAAAGACTTGACCGGTCAAGTAGTTAAAGCAGCGCAGCAACGCTCAGGGGAGCAGTGGGAAGTCATTGAATTTCCTGCAATTTTGCCAGATGAAGAACCGCTGTGGCCACAGTTCTGGAAGCTAGAAGAACTTGAAGCGCTACGCAACGAACTTCCAAACGGCAAGTGGATGGCGCAGTATATGCAGCAGCCAACTTCTGACGTATCAGCTATTGTTAAGCGTGAGTGGTGGCAAATCTGGGAAGAAGACTATCCGCCAATGTGTGAGTTCACCATCCAGTCCTGGGATACGGCCTTCCTAAAAACCCAGCGGTCCGACTATTGCGCTTGTACGACATGGGGTGTGTTCTATGCACCAAATGAAAGGGGAGTAGATGTCGCCAACATTATTTTACTTAATGCGTTTAAAAAACGTATGGAGTTCCCAGAACTCAAACAAAAAGCCTTCGACGACTTCAAAGAGTGGGAGCCAGATTGCCTTATTGTTGAAGCCAAAGCCTCTGGAGCGCCGTTAGTTTTTGAGCTTCGGCAGATGGGCATACCTGTACAAGAGTACGTCCCAAGTAAGGGTAACGACAAGATCGCACGTCTAAATGCCGTAGCCGACCTGTTTGCAAGCGGGCGTGTCTGGGTACCGGCAACAAGCTGGGCAGAAGAGTTAGTAGAAGAAGTAGCAAGTTTTCCATCAGGCGAGCACGATGACTTAGTGGACTCAATGACCCAAGCCATGTTACGATTCAGGCGAGGCGGGTTTATTCAGCTCGATTCGGACGAGCCAGAAGATATTAAAGAATTCAAGAGTAGACGCAACAAGGGCTACTATAACGTTTAGGAACAACTATGGCAATTGATAAGTCACTTTCGCAAGCCCCAACAGGATTGGGCGCAGATACGCTAGATCAAATGGAAGAAGGTCCAGATCTTGAGATCACTATTGAGGATCCTGAGTCTGTTGAGATTGGCATTGATGGCAAACCAATTCTTAAGATTGAGAAGGGCGAAGACGAAGAAGGCTTTGACGATAACCTTGCCGAGTATATTGATGAAGGTGAATTAGCTCAGCTAGCTGGCGATTTAGTTGGTGAGTTTGATGAAGATATCAGTTCACGCAAAGACTGGATGCAGACATATGTTGACGGTCTACAACTTCTAGGTATGACTATTGAAGAGCGCACCGAGCCATGGGAAGGCGCATGTGGCGTATACCACCCGCTATTGTCTGAGACCCTAGTTCGCTTCCAAGCTGAGACCATCATGGAGACATTCCCTGCCGCCGGTCCAGTTAAGACAACTATTATTGGTAAAGAAACCCAAGACAAAAAAGACGCAGCAGAACGTGTAGCTGATGATATGAACTACCAGCTCACAGAGAAAATGAAAGAGTTCCGCCCTGAGCATGAGCGCATGTTGTGGGGCTTAGGTCTTTCTGGTAATGCATTTAAGAAGGTGTACTACGATCCAGCTATGGGGCGTCAGGTTTCCCTGTTTGTCCCTGCGGAAGATTTAGTTGTTCCTTATGGCGCTTCAAACTTAGAATCATCTCCACGTGTAACTCACGTTATGCGTAAGACCGAGAACGAAGTTAAGAAGTTAATGTACGCCGGCTTTTGGCGTGACGTTGATCTAGGCGAGCCAGTAGATTCATTCGACGAAGTCGAAAAGAAGATTGCTGAGAAGATGGGCTTTAGAGCCACCGTTGATGATCGCTATAAGATTTTAGAAATGCAGGTTGATTTAGACCTGCCGGGTTACGAAGATGTGGATAAAGATGGAGAACCCACAGGCATTGCTCTGCCATACATCGTGACTATTGATAAGGCGACTAGCAAGATTTTAGCTATCCGTCGTAACTGGAGACCCGAAGATGAGCATAAAAAGAAGCGTTCGCACTTTGTGCATTATGGTTACATTCCCGGTTTTGGTTTCTATTGCTTTGGGCTTATTCACCTTATCGGGGCATTTGCTAAATCAGGAACTTCAATCCTCCGCCAACTGGTTGATGCCGGCTCCCTTAGCAACTTGCCAGGTGGCTTTAAGGCCCGTGGCATGCGTGTCAAAGGCGATGACACACCAATAGCCCCAGGTGAGTGGCGTGACGTGGATGTTCCAGCAGGAACAATGCGTGACAACTTCTTGCCACTACCATATAAAGAGCCAAGCCAAGTATTGGCTGCTCTGATGGATAAGATCATTGAAGAAGGCCGTCGTTTTGCATCGGCTGCTGACTTACAAATTTCTGACATGAGTGCTCAGGCACCTGTTGGAACAACACTAGCAATTCTGGAGCGTACATTAAAAGTAATGTCCGCTGTACAAGCCCGCATCCACTACTCATTTAAAGAGGAGCTTCGGTTACTTCGAGATATCATTCGTGATTACACTCCAGATACCTATAGTTATGTCCCCGTAGAAGGACGCCCTGGAGCTAAACGTTCAGATTACGATAATGTTGACGTGATACCAGTCAGTGATCCAAATGCTGCAACAATGGCACAAAAGATTACTCAGTACCAGGCAGTACTGCAGCTGGCTCAGGGTGCTCCACAAATTTATAACTTACCTAAGCTACATCGCCAGATGCTTGATGTGTTGGGTATTAAGAATGCAAGCCAGTTAGTTAAGTTGCCAGAAGACCAGAAACCAACTGACCCAATTACTGAGAACCAAAACATTCTCATGATGAAACCGGTTAAGGCTTTCTTGTACCAAGACCATCAATCCCACATTACTGTGCATATGTCTGCTATGCAAGATCCAAAAATCATGCAGCTTGTTGGGCAAAACCCAAATGCACAGGCTTTGCAGGCTGCTATGCAAGCACATATTAATGAGCATATTGCTTACGAGTACCGTAAACAAATGGAAGCAGAAATGGATCTTGATTTACCATTCCACCCAGAAGAGGAAGATGGTGAACAAATTGGTATCCCACCAGAAATCGAAGTTCGTATTTCTCAAATGGCGGCAAAAGCTGCAAGCACCTTATTGCAACGGGATACTCAAGAGATGCAAGCTAAGCAAGCACAACAAGCTCAACAAGATCCGATTGTTCAAATGCAAATGCAAGAACTCCAGCTCAAAGCTAAAGAAGTCGATATCAAACAGAAGAAACTTGCTGCTGATGCTGCTGGTAAAGCCGACCAGATTGAAATTGAAAGAGCTAGAATTGAAGCACAAAAAGAAATTGCCGCTATGCAAGTTGGGGCTAAATCCCAGTCAGATAAGATGAACCTTGCTGCTAAACAAGAAATTGAAGGCGCAAGAATGGGTGTTGATATAGCCAAAACTAAAGATCAACTACGCATGCAACATGCTGCTAAAGGAAAAACTGAAGAATGATTGATAAATACCTCGAACATTTAGTTCAAAAACTAAATGACCAGATCAAAAGCCTGGAAGAGAGTTTGGGTGGAGGCGCAGCCAAAGACTACGCTGAATACCAATACGTGTGCGGACAGATTAAAGGTCTACTGACTGCACGCTTTGAAATGAGTGACCTTAAACAACGACTGGAGAACTCTGATGAGTGAACTAATTATCGGCTCAAACCCCGATAGTAAAGAAATAATTATTACCGACGCACTTGGCAACCCAATGCCAAAAATCAATAAGGAAGAGAATATCCCTATTGAAGACAGAGCTAAGCAGTTACCGACACCATCGGGATACCGCATTCTGTGTGCAATCCCTGAAGTAGATGACAAGTTTGAAAATGGCATCTATAAACCAGACGAACTAATCAAAAAGGACGAGATTCTTTCTACTGTTTTATTTGTAGTTGAACTTGGCCCTGATTGTTACAAAGACGACAAACGATTCCCAAATGGCCCATATTGCAAGCCAGGAGATTTTGTTTTAGTACGCCCAAATGCTGGTACTCGCCTTGTTATTCATGGCAAAGAGTTCCGGATTATCAACGACGATACGGTAGAAGCTGTTGTCCAGGATCCGAGGGGAATTACTCGTAAATTCATATGAGAACACAAGCTCAAAAAGAATCTCGACGTAAATACGAAGCTAGCGAGAAAGGTAAAGCTGCTAAACGTCGCCACGAAGCCGCATATAAAGCGTCTGGTGGTAGGGCCAAAGCAGAACAGCGCCGTTCAGAAAAACCCGTATCCCCAGCTAGAAAACTTGCTCGATTAAAGTGGGCTAAGGCGAATAAAGATTACTTTACTGCTAGTCGATCTTTTAGAAGGTCTCTAGAACGAGAGTTGTCTGAATTTGACCGGTTTATTTTACTAGAAGCAGTTTCTTTAGCTAGATTACGTGAACAGATGGTTGGCGGCAAATGGCACGTCGATCATATTATTCCCGTATCTAAAGGAGGCACTTCCTGTGCTACTAATCTACAAGTAGTTCCAGCTGAATGGAATATACGCAAGTCAAATATCCATACCAGCAGATTTTTTAACTAAAAAGGAGGCACACCATGCCAGAATTTGAAAAAGAAGACTTTACGTTTCCCGACGAAGCACCCGCAAAAGTAGAAGTCAAAGCCAAAGATGCAGGCGATGAGTTCGAATTTATTGTCGAGGACGATACCCCAGAAGAAGACCGTGGCAAGCAACCTATGCCAGAAGAAGTGGTCAAAAAGCTAGAAGCTGATGACGATGAAGAAATCGACGACCTTAAAGCGCAAAAAGAGCGCTTAAAACAGTACAAAAAGGTCTGGAATGATGAGCGTCGTGCTAAAGAAGCTGCTATGCGTGAGCAACAAGAGGCTATTGCACTGGCACAAAGGTTTGTTGAAGAGAACAGACGCCTTAAAGAAGTGCTTAAAAATGGCTCTGAAGAGCTAACCGAGAGCTATAAAGCTGCCGCTAAAGCTGAAGTTGCTGAAGCAAAACGTGCTTATAAAGACGCAATTGAGTCTGGTGACGCTGAAAAAATGGCTGAAGCACAGTCTAATTTGATGCAAGCACAGATTAAGTTAGACAGCGCTAACAAGTTTAGGCCAAATATTTCTTTACAATCAGAAGAAAATGCGGTACAAAGTCAGCAAGTAGAGCAACAGCGACCCAAGGTTGACCCAAAAACTCAAGCTTGGTTGGATGAAAATCCTTGGTATGGCTCCAAAAAAGCCATGTCTAACTTTGCTGTTGGTATACATGAAGAATTAATTGATGAGTATGGTACAGGTGTTGTAGGTACTGATCAGTATTTCAAGCACATTGACAGAACAATGCGCAAAAAGTTTCCAGAGTACTTTGAAACCCTGGAAGGTAGTCAAGCTGAGCCAGAGAAGGAGCCCCAAACAGCCCCTGCTAAAGCGAAGCCAAGTACGGTTGTAGCTCCGGCGACCCGCTCTACGTCCTCCAAACAGGTACGTTTGAAGCAGTCACAAATGGCTTTAATCAAAAAATTAGGTCTATCACCCGAAGTATATGCCCGTGAACAACAAAAATTGGAGGCTTCAAATGGCTGAAAAAAGATTGACCCGTGAATTAGATAACCGTGAATTGGATGTGCGCCCTTCGCATTGGGCACCACCCGAGCTCTTGCCTGAACCAGATAAACAGGCTGGATATGCGTACCGTTGGATTCGTGTCTCATCCCTTAACAACCCAGACCCACGTAACTTATCTGCCAAACTCAGAGAAGGTTGGGAACCAGTTAAGGTTGAAGAACAACCCAAATTTCAAATGCTAGTCGATGCCAATAGTCGTTTTAAAGACAATATTGAAATCGGCGGTTTGTTGTTATGCAAAACTCCGATTGAGTTTGTTGAGCAGCGTAATAAATATTACAGCCAGCAAGCACAAGCCCAAACGGATTCTGTTGACAACACTCTTATGCGTCAAAGTGACCCAAGGATGCCACTCTTTAATGAGCGTAAATCCTCGACTAGCTTTGGCAAAGGTAGTTAATTTTAATCTTTTAAGGAGTTTCAATAATGGCTTATCCTATTGTTAGCGCTCCCTATGGCTTTAAAGCTGTTAACCGTGTAGATGGCCTGCCTTACGCAGGTGCAATTCGTCAGATCCCTATTTCGGGTTCTTACAACACTGCAATCTATAACGGCGATACAGTTGTTATCGTCAATGGTGGCACGATTCAATCCGCAGGCTCTGGCGCAATCACTTCTGGTAACCCAGTTGGTGTTTTCGTTGGTTGCCAATATGTCAATTCCACTGGCCAAACCGTTCAAGCTCAGTACTATCCTGGTACTTCAGTAACAAACGCTATTGCTTATGTAGTTGATGACCCTTATGCTGCATTCAAAGTAGCTGTTGCTTACGCTAACGGCGTAGTTACAACTGTTACTGCCGCTGCTGTTGGTACTAATATGTCATATAACATGGGTACTGGTTCTACCACTACCGGTGATTCTGGCGCATTTGTTACCGCTGCTTCTGGTGCGAATACATCATCCCTCCCATTCCGTGTGATCGCTGTTGTTCCTGATACAAACGTTACCTCTACGACTTTCTGCGAAGTTATCGTAAAGATTAACACCCATCAGTACAACAACCCACTCGGCACTAACTTAAGCTAAGGAGTAATATAAATGGCTATTTCTCGTGCCCAACTACTTAAAGAGTTGCTCCCAGGCTTGAACGCTTTGTTCGGTTTGGAATATGCTCGCTATGGTGAAGAACACAAAGAGATCTACGAAACAGAGAGCTCTGAGCGTTCCTTCGAAGAAGAAACCAAATTGTCAGGCTTTAGTGCTGCCCCAGTTAAAAACGAAGGCGCACCAATCGCTTATGACAATGGTCAAGAAGCATGGACTGCTCGATACAACCATGAAACAATCGCTCAGGGTTTCTCTCTGACCGAAGAAGCAATTGAAGATAACTTGTATGACTCTTTGTCTGCTCGTTATACCAAAGCGCTTGCTCGTTCCATGGCTTATACCAAGCAAGTTAAAGCTGCTGCAGTATTGAACAACGGTTTTACCTCTGGTTACAACGGTGGTGATGGCGTTCCTTTGTTCTCTGCTTCACACCCACTGGTTTCTGGCGGTACAAACAGCAACATCCCTTCAACCCCTGCCGACTTGAATGAGACTTCTTTGGAAGCCGCTGTTATTCAAATCAGCTTGTGGACTGATGAGCGTAGCTTGCTGATCGCTGCTAAACCACGTAAGTTGATCGTCCCACCAGCATTACAGTTCGTTGCAACTCGTTTGCTCGAAACTGAATTGCGTGTTGGTACAAACGACAACGATATCAACGCAATCAAGAACAACGGTTCGATTCCAGAAGGTTATGCAATTAACCACTTCTTGACCGACACCAATGCTTGGTTCTTGACAACTGATGTACCTAACGGTATGAAGCACTTCGTTCGTGTTCCTTTACAGAACAGCATGGACGGCGACTTTGACACCGGTAACGTACGTTACAAGTCTCGTGAGCGTTACAGCTTCGGCTGGTCAGATCCACTCGGAATGTATGGTTCTGCAGGCGCTTAATTAAGCCCTACCCCCCTTGCCACTTCTGGTGGCCTGGTACCCCTAGCTCAAAAGGCTAGGGGTTTTTCTTTCTGCGCTTCTTTTTAGCAACAGTTCGTTCTTCGTGGTGATGGATTCTGTGGCAGTTTGCGCACAGCGGGATGCATTTTTTGATTTCTTCTTTGGCTGCTTTATAGTTACCCAGCTGGGCTAGGCGGTTTACAGAACGATAGTCTGTGCGGTCTACATGGTGAAAGTCTATTGCAGCTGGATGGTCAAAGCCACAATTAGTACATTTAAATGTAGCTTTAAATGCATACCACTCCTCACGCTTTTGGCGTTTTAGGGCGGCTGCTTTTTTCTTTACTTCTTCTGTATTTGCTTCGTAATGCTTACGGCTGTACTCTTGATGTTTCTTTTTTCTTACGCTCGGATCTTTGTACGGCATCAGGATGCACCTTATATTTCCAATAGATTGCGTTTCTAAAAGACCACGGATTACCGGGCCGGTAAATCTTGAACCCACATGATATAAGAGAATTTGCACTTGCGGGATTATTTGTTGTATCCGTAATAACCCAACTCCAGCCTAGCTTCTTAGCCATAACTAATCTTGCTTTAATTAATCGTTTTTGTAGACCTTTGCCTGTGTATTCATACAACACACCTGCCCTACACAAGTAACCTGTGTCACTCCATTGCATAGATCTAACTAAGCCAGCAAAACCGACAGGCTTACCGTCTTTTGTATATGCAATCCACCAATGCCCACGATCTGGTTTATATACTGAGTCGCTTGGCAAAATTTTTTTCTGTAAGAAGACTAAGACACTTTGAATTGAGGGGTTTCTTATATCGACCTTTTTTACAGTGAAATTCATAGCCCATAGTCCTCTAGTTAGTTGGTGGGGGTGTTGCGCAACAAAAAGCCCGAACTTCCCCGAACCTTACCCCCGGTAATATTATAATTTATACCAAAAATATGTTGCACAAACCCTAAAATGTAGTAATATTGTGGAAACTGGGTGAATGACCTGTCAAACTGCCCCAGCAGACGCATACACGATTGACGGGTTGATCTTTGTATGAAGGACAATTTGTTATGACAACAGCAACCACATCGTCAGTATGGCGTTCAACTGGTGGAGATCAAACTCGCACCGCAGGCGCAGGATCCATGAAAATGGCTCTGCCTTTCTATATTGCTAACGCAGCAGCCTCTGCTAACGTAGTAGTATCTTCTTCTTTGGCTAATTCTGCAGTTATTCTGCCAGCAAATGCCGTAGTTACCAGCGTTATTATTAACACTACTGGTACAGGTAATATCAATATGGGCTTTACCCCATTATCTGGTGTAGGCCCTGGCCAAACCACTGTTCTTGGTACAAACGTACCAACAGGTATTTTATCTAATGCACTAGCAACAACTCGTACAGCTATTTCTACTAGTTCAGCTACTGCTGGAGCAAACATGGGCGCTGTAGCTAACGCAACTAACTTAGTTGTCATTACTTCTGCTGCTAACACTTCTGCTTCTGGTACTGTATCTGGTTGGATTGAGTACTTTGTAGTTGACGCTATCTACGGCGAAGAAGCAGTCTAATTAATCTTACGGGTTAGGGTTTTCCCTAACCCACTTAAATCTTTAGGAGATTAATTATGACAATGCAATATGATATAAAGTCAGCGCATATAACTCAGTCTGGTTATTTATCAGTTGGAAATCGTAGCCGTTTAAAACAAATCAGCTATGCCCCTAATGGTTCACAGGCTGGTAGTTTAGTAATTTTTGATACTAATCAAGTACCCATCGCCGCTGTATACCAACGTTCAGGTACAACTATTACAGTTACTAAATCATCTCATGGATTAACAACTGGAACTATGATTGGTATTGGGTTTAACGTTTCTAGCGGGGTTTCTGCTACTGATGGTAACTATGCAATTACTGTTATTGACCCAAATTCTTTTACTATTACGGATCCAAATAGTGGCACTGTTTCTGGTGGTACTGGATGTCAATATGTAGTTGCATACCCTACTGGTGACCAAAGATACCAAAATGCAAACAAGTGGTTAGCTCAGTTTGATACTGTTGCTGGTGGTACGGCTACTCAAGCAGCAATTTTGCCTGGTGAGGGCCTTCTTTGCCAAAACGGTATTTACGCCCAGTTAAACTACATTACTTATTGCACTTGTTTTTATGGCTAAGAAAAAAGGTGTCTCGCTTGCAGTTGGGCGTGGTGAAAAGTTGCCTGCATCTAAGGGCGCTGGGCTTACCGCCAAAGGTCGTGCTAAGTATAATGCGGCTACTGGCTCGCATTTAAAAGCTCCGCAGCCCGAAGGTGGTCCACGTAAGAAGTCCTTCTGTGCTCGTATGTCTGGAATGCCTGGGCCAATGAAAGACGAAAAAGGTCGTCCTACAAGAAAGGCGGCTAGTTTAAAACGGTGGAAGTGCGGAACAAAATGAGCGACATTGATCCAATTTCAACGGCTAGAGAATTAGCTACACACGCTAACGATATTGAGCACCTGCAGGCGGACATGGATAAGATGGTTAAAGAGATGGCTGAAATTAAAGTTGCTATTCAAGCCATTCAAAAAACGCTTGATACAGCACACGGCGGTTGGAAAACACTAATGATGGTTGGCGGTGCTTTTGCTTTAATTGGCGCTATTTTGGCAAACATGTTTAACGGTATTTGGGGTAAATAATGCCAAGCACGTCTAAAAAACAACACAACTTAATGGCAGCAGTGGCTAAAAACCCTGCGTTTGCTAAAAAAGTTGGTATAAAGCAATCTGTTGGCGAAGATTTTTTAAAGGCCGACAAAGGGCGTAAGTTTGGTACAGGCGGTGGCGTTGGTGTTACTCGAGGCGGTAAAGGTATGATTAATCGTCAAGAGACAAGATACGGTAGTATTTTTGGCGAAGAAAAAAATGCACCGAACATTAATTTAAATAAATATGTTGGAAAGAAAAAGGGCGGAAAAATTATGGCAATGCAAAGACAACGTGGTGTTAGAACTGATGAACCTTTTAACCCCAAAAATGTAGACAGTGGCATGAAAAAAGGTGGAAAAGTGGATAAAGAATCTAAATCAGAAACAAAAAAAGAAATGGCAATGGATAAGAAGCAAGATGTTGCCATGATTAAAAAGGCGTTCAGAGAGCATGATGCTCAAGAACATAAAGGTGGTAAAGGCACTAAACTTGCTCTTAAGAAAGGCGGTATGGCTATGAAAAAAATGGCTAAAGGCGGCTCAACAGGTATGGGCCCACGTACTATGTCTAAGGACGTAGAAAAAGGTTCAAACAAACTTACCAAGTTTGGTGAGTCTGCAGTTCAAAAGCGTGGTCATACTAAGGGCAAAAACCTTGGTGATTCAGGCAAAACTATGGGCATCATGGGCGGCATGAAAAAAGGCGGTAAAGTCGCAAAGATGTGTGGCGGCGGTATGAAGAAAAGCGCAAGAGGTCGTTAATATGAACAAAAAAGCTAAACGTTATGATGATGGCGGCGATGTAGAAACTGATACCGCTCAAGGCCAAAACGCTGGTATTGGTGATGATGTACGTTCACGTGCTATGGCTGCAATGGCTAACCGTGATATGGATATTGGCGGCGGCGGTGCTTCAACACCTACTCCAGCTAAAAAGGCTGTAGGAAAAGCGATTACTAAAGCCGTTGCTGAAGAAAAGCCAGCTCCAGCACCAAGCAAGCAGCAAAAATCTGCCCCTGCAATGATTCGTGGTTCAAAAAGCACCGGTACAGATCTTAAGTCTGCTTTGTTTGGTAGCTCTGCTTCTAGCGATTCTCCACGTACTCGTGCAGCAAAACGTGACCAAGCTATGACTGGTACATACAGCATGAAGTCCGGCGGTAAAGTTGGTTCCGCTTCTAAGCGTGCCGACGGTATTGCGCAAAAGGGTAAAACCAAAGGGAAGATGTGCTAAATGGCTAATCAAGGCGCATTTGACTTTGGTGATACAGAAGAAGCTAATACAAAAGCTGACGCTGAAAAAGCTCGCCAAAAAGTTCGTGACTTTTATACTTCTGATCCAGAGTACGCTAAGAAAATGGAGCAACGAGAAGAAGCTAAAAAGCAAGATGAGACAATGCGTAAGATTGTCCAGGAAAAAGCCGCTAAACGTGCAGCCCTAACCCAGTCTTCTATGATTTCACCAAAAGGCAATACAACCGCTGCTGGTCGTGGTGGGGTTAGTTCGGGTAATGCTGGTGCTTCAGACATGAAGTTTATGAAAGGTATTGGTAATAAACCAGACCCAACATATAAAAAAGGCGGTAAAGTTAAATCTGCATCTGCCAGAGCCGATGGCTGCTGCGTTCGTGGAAAGACAAGAGCATGAGACCATCTCGTGGTATGGGCGATATAGCCCCATCTAAAATGGGTAAGCCAAAAACTAAGGCTCGCCGTGATAATACCGACTTTACCGAATATAAAAAGGGCGGTGAAGTTTGGGAAAAGCCACGTCCAAAAGGGCTAGGTAAACCAAAAAAAATGTCTAGCGCAAAGAAAGCTAGTGCAAAAGCTATGGCTAAAGCAGCAGGCCGACCATATCCAAACTTGGTTGATAACATGAGAGCAGCGAGGAAAAAATAATGGCTACTAAAAATTGGATTAAAGACGCAATTAAAAAACCTGGTGCACTACGTAAAGAACTCGGTGCTAAGCCTGGCAAACCAATTCCTGCTAAGAAATTAGCCTCAGCAGCTAAGAAACCTGGTAAAATCGGGCAACGTGCAAGACTTGCAGAGACTTTAAAAGGCATGAAAAAGTGAGCTGGGCACTCCACCTGTGTCTTATAAATGGGGTGGCTTTAGGTATCGAAGTTATTGATGATTATGTAGATACTTGGGTTCTTATTATTGACTTGTTTATTGTCCGGATTGGAATAGAAATTGAAAAAACTAATTGATTGGGTTCTTGGTTTATTTAAAAAACCCGAAGAAGAAATGAATTTGGACTTCAAAATGTGGCCATTCCCTGCGCCATCAGAAGATTTTGAGCCACGCCCAAAGAAAAAGATGACCGTTCCCAAAGCTACAACCCGCAAGCCAAGAGCTAAGAAACCAGTAGCCAAAAAAACTGTTGCTAAAAAAGCAACTAAAGTTGCTAAAAAGGCTAAATAATGGCTACTTCAGGTACCACGTCGTTTAATTTAAATATGAACGACCTCGTTGAAGAGGCGTTCGAGCGGTGTGGGTCTCAACTTCGTTCTGGCTATGACTTCCGTACTGCACGCCGCAGTATGAATCTGCTCACTATTGAGTGGGCAAACCGTGGAATTAACCTTTGGACTGTTGAGCAAAACCAAATTGTTTTAAATACTGGCCAAGCTATCTACCCATTACCGTTAGATACAATTGATATTATGGATGCGGTAACCCGTCAGTACAACGGGCAAAACCAAAACCAGCAAGATATTAATATCAGCCGTATCAGTGAGTCTACATACTTATCAATTCCAACAAAGAACGCATATGGCCGACCAATTCAGATGTATGTTAACCGCCAGTCTGGTAATGTGGCATCTGTCCCGCAAACAACCGTAGCTGCTGGACAACCAATATCTTCTACAGATACAACCATTACATTAACTGATGCTTCTGGCTTGCCAACTCAAGGCTTTATTAATATTGGCTCGGAAACTATTGGCTACCAAAACATTGTAGGCAACCAAATTATTAATGCTTGGCGTGGTCAAAATGGTACAACTGCTACTAGTCATGCCGCTGCTACTCCTGTGTATGTAAATAACCTACCTTGCGTTAATGTTTGGCCGACTCCTAGCGCTCCTGGTAATCAGTGGACTTTTGTGTACTACCGTATGCGCCGCTTGCAAGATGCTGGTGACGGTACAACTACCGAAGATATTCCATTCCGCTTTATTCCCTGCATGGTTGCTGGACTTGCTTATTACTTAAGTATGAAGATACAGGGTACAGACCCAATGCGGATTGCAGGTCTTAAGGCCGACTATGAACAACAATGGCAACTTGCTTCTGAAGAAGACCGGGAAAAAGCTTCCTTACGGGTTGTACCACGGAATATGTTTTACTATAGATAATGGTAACTAAATACGCTTCTGGTAAATATGCAATTGCCGAATGCGATAGGTGTGCGCAGCGGTATAAGTTGCATGAGCTAAGAATTGAGATAATCAAAACTAAGCCATATAAAATTAAAGTTTGCAAAACTTGTTGGGATCCTGACCATCCCCAGTTACAATTAGGTTTGTATCCGGTTAATGACCCGCAAGCAGTACGGGAGCCAAGACCAGATATAAGTTATTACATGGGTGGACAGACTGGTTTAGGTACTAACCCTTATGATGCAAATGTTAATAATGCAGATGATTTTGGTTATCCAACCGATGGTAGTAGGCAGTTTCAGTGGGCTTGGAACCCCGTTGGCGGAGCGAGTTATTTTGACCGGGCGCTTACACCAAATAGCTTGATTCCGGTTATAACTATCGGTACAGTAACAGTATCAACAACTTAGGAGTTTATTATGGGATATAAATCAGCAGCCGATGGCGTAACCAAGTCTGGTCGCACAAAAGGCAGAAACTTAGGTGACTCCGGTCCAACCGTAGGCATTGAAGGTGGTAAAGGTTCAAAAGGTGCTCGCACTGTAACCGGCGAACAAATGCGTAAAATGGGCCGTAACTTAGCTCGTGCTAAAAATCAGGAGTAATCATGGCTACAAATAAATCAGTTAAACCAACACCAGCAGGCGACTATCCATTAGGCCACGCTAAGGAGAATAAAGATGCTAGTGCTTATACAGGTTTTGTATATCCAGCTGGTGGCGGTAATGATATTGGTGTCTATAAGCAGCCAATGCCTAACCCATACCCACAAGGCGAAGTTCATAGCCAAGGCAACAATTTAGATGATCTAAAAATTAGCTTAGGCAATAATACCAAAGGCTACAAACAAGATAATCCATATGGCGTTAAAGAAATGCGTGGTTATGGTGCTGCAACTAAAGGTCGCAAAATCAGTGGAAAACAGGGTTAATAAATGGATATGCAACAAGTAATTAAGCTTGAAATTACATTAAATGAAGTAGAAGGCATTATGGCTGGTTTGGGAGAACTCCCTACTAAAACCGGTGCTTTTGCTTTATTGATGAAAGTTCGGGCCCAAACCGAAGCTCAACTTCTTAAAGAAGAACCAAAAGCTGAATAATGAATTACGAACAGTTATATAACAATATTCAAGCATACGCTGAAAACACTGAACAGTTGTTTGTGGCAAGCATACCTGTATTTATACAGGAAGCTGAAGACCGTATATATAACACCGTAAATTTGCCGTCTTTACGTAAAAATGTTACTGGTACAGTAACTGCCGGTAATCAATATATTTCTTTACCTGATGATTGGCTTGCTAATTATTCTTTGGCGGTAATAGATAACACAGTAACTCCCAATAGGTATCAATATCTTTTAAATAAAGACGTTAACTTTTTGCGTGAAGCTTACCCAACTGTAGCTTATACAAGCCCTACATAC
>Ga0208875_1000394_pt1 | contig 14797 bp, 27 predicted proteins | sample CryBogCBH25Aug08_FD_184612 | JGI IMG/M metagenome (GOLD analysis project Ga0208875, IMG submission 184612) | Freshwater microbial communities from Crystal Bog, Wisconsin, USA - CBH25Aug08 (SPAdes) (version 2) | ecosystem: Environmental > Aquatic > Freshwater > Lake | place: Crystal Bog...
CCCATCCAGCAAGTTGATCACCACGCTATCAAACTCCATCATCGGAGAAAACTTGTTCGTCAACATCCGAATCGTCTTGTACACAATCGCATTCTGAGCAGAAGCAGTCATCGTCTCGTAAGTGAACATGGTGGAGAAGGTATTGGTCATCTTGGACAATTCAACGAATTGGAGATACAAAACAATGTTTTGGCTTCACGAACCTGAACACATCACTTCTTTGATTTTCTATAAGAACTAATAGTCCCGTTGATACTTCCTGTGACCTGTCTAATCCTTCCTTCAATTATATCCAATTCAGATAGCAACTTTTCAAGGAGTTGAACTTTACGTTTCTTCTCGTTTAAAAGAACTTTGAGCTTCTCCTGCTTATTGATGATACCCAGTATCATTGATTTTGGCTGAGGCTTGGGGTACAGTGGGGGGCGACCTTGTGGACTCATTTACTTATTTCCAATATTTTATTCTAAAATATTTACCATCCTTTGTAACAATATATTTCCCATATGTTGATTGCTCAATCATCACATCCTGTTCTTTCAAAAAAGTCCTCGTTGTAAACAACAATTTGCCAAATATGTTTACAAAGAGAAAATTGTAGTTCCCTTTCAACTTACGAATAACATCACAATGTTGATCATAAAACCAAATATGATCCTCAAACACTAAAGCATACGCATATAGTTTTCCCTTGAATAAAACACCATCCAAGTATAATTTATCTGGAAGCTTTTTACAATATTCCCATGTTAGTTGAAGGTGCTTTCGGTTAATTCTCTTCATACCCAAAAAGTCTGAATGCGATTCACTTTAAAAATATTCAAAAACGCACGGAACCAAGACGACTCAATGAGTCGGTTGTTCATCTAACTAACCAACACTTCTAATTTTTAATATCATAATCCATCCTATAAACCACCCCATCCTCCGTGTAGAGCAACTCACACCCATGAATATTCATGTACCCTGTGCTATACCCTGGATGAATCTTCAGATCCTTCAAGATTGCATCGGTTCCCCAATATGGATGCTGAAGGATACTTGGCTCCTTTATCCCATGTGCCATGGATACAAACTCTGAGATGTCTCCATTCAAATCAACCACTGGAATAATATGAGATCCTGGCATCAAAACCAAATCACACACAGTATTCACGTATATGGGATGTGGCTTATACTTTTTGCAAGGAAAGAACCATTCTTGATCCTTAGAAAGTCTCATTGGGTGCCACTCAGTCACCAGTACTCCCGGTGCAGTCTCACACATATCAATGATGGCATCGATGTGAAAACGCACCACCTTCCTGACGACACACCCGCCAAGTAAAACATCACCAGCTTTCAATTGATATATAGGAAGTGTAGTGGACCCATCTTTTAAAACAATTATTGTATCCTCATCCAGACAACCGATGCCACACTTTGGCCCCTTGTACTCCTTGACGCGCCCACAGTCACATTGACCTGCTGCGTAACCGCCAAGTAAACAATCTGGAACCCAATTTGGGCCAGCTTTCCGGTACCGTTCATATGCAATTCTCGTTTGCTCATCTTGACCCCAAAGATCATTCTTGTCGATGTACCTCTCAATAATCGGCTTGTCCATCTTGTCCATTCCTTTTATTTTTAACACGAATCATTTGATTCGGTCTTGAACCTATCCACGCCACCTATTAATATTATTTAGCACATTCTGTTTGGACACTGGTATATTCCCACCATAATGAACCCATTGTTTTCTGTGCTTAACATATGGTGAACCATTCCCAAAATTTTGATGCTTGACCCAAAATATCAACTGACTCAAAGTGATATTCTTGTACTTGTTGTTCGCAGCCTGTCTTGAAATATTTCGAGCTGCCAAATAATTTGAAACTCTATTCAAAAGTCTCTGTCGAGCCGCCTTGCTGGCATTTGAAGTGTAGTGCCTTCTCTTCTCGTACCCAGCAGTTGTGTGGTGCTTCTTTTTGCGAGTCTTCATCTGACTCATTAAAGGACTTATAGGAATCCCTTTAATAACCCCATAAACAGGCTTGCGTTTTCCCTTGTGATTTAATGTGAAGGTGTTTTTTCTCTTGTTTGCAAACAACACGGTGGCTCTATTGATGGGTAAATAATATTCCCAATTTTTTCTTTTGTACACAGCTGGGCCAACAACTCTATTAATGATGTTCATTTACATTTATCAACGAGAAAAAAACGACTACGGAGTAGTCGGTTGTCTACCAGTAGTCGGTTGTCTACCAGTAGTCGGTTGTCTAGCTCAGTTCCACTACTATATCCGGCTCTTCATCATCCCAATTTATATAAAAGTAAAGCTCCAATTTATCCAAGTCAAATTTTACATTTTGATAATATATATCTCCATACATGACATCTTCGTAAATAGTATTACTCGGGCCATGATCCCAAGGGTCACGATCACGATACTCATAAGTGAACAGATTATTACCAAAGGTGTGTGTCATTTTTGAGTTGGCTGTGAATGTTATTCACGTGTCCAACTGTTCAAATACTCTGAGATGCCCACTCAAATGCAGCAGGAGAATCCTCTCCATCAAAGTGACGCGTTCGAGTGATTCCAAGGTCATTGGCACACTCCAGATCCGCGCCAATATAAATCAGCTCCATCTTTGAAGCCTTGATCATATCCTTGATTGCCCCCTTTGTGTACTTCCTGCTCGCATTTTCAAAACCATCCGTCAAAATGACAAACTTTGTCTCAACCTCACCACCATACTTGAGGAGAATCTCACCCATGGAATCAAACAATGCAGTGTTTCCCTGTGTGACATAATCATCAGTGGTCAAATCCTTGACATCAGAGACTTTCAGATTATCATAAAAACATTCACACTTGTCACTGAACATGTAGAGTGAAAAGAGTGAATCTGGTTTATTCTTCTTGAGGTCCTTGAGGAAAGAGTTGAATCCTCCAACTGTATCATCTACACGCTCAAACATCGAACCAGACTTGTCAAGGAGAAAGACGGTTGCGGACGTTGCCATTTTTACTTACCATTTAGACGCGTTTTGTTTTTAAATCTTTGTAAATAACAAATGAAGTTGGTGAATAAAATTAAAATTCAACAAACCATCAACAAAGCTAAAAATGAGTACAAAAAAGCTGCAGCTAAATTTTATCCAGCCTTGAAAGAGTACGCAACGAGCAGAAAAACTGCAAGAGATTTTAATAAAGTGAAAGCCATCGAACGGGAACGTAAAAGAGCTAAAACCGTTATGATGAATGCACGTAAAAAGCTCGCTGCTCAAAAAATTCAAAATGCATTCAAAAAGTATTTGAATAAGAAACACCCAGTATCAAGAATAGTTTTAAAAGGTTGGTCAGGTCTGAGACCAAGAATAGTACAGATAAAATCCAATATGGAGAATGCAATATTAATGGAACCATTCAAAAATGGTAATATTGGATACGAAGTAAACTTGGGTCACGGACGCAAGAGTTATTATAATAAAAATTCATTTGAAAAATGGTACAAAAATCCATTACTCAATAATGAACCACGTGGAAGTTTTAGACCAACGCATCTAAATGTACCTTATGGTAGAAATGTGTCGACAAGACAAATCGTTACAAAAAGACACATTCACCCTGTTTTATTTGTTAATAAAAACTCTAAAAATAGTAATACTAATAGACGAATTGCTTTTTTGCGTCATAGACCACTATGAAGCACGCTAGCATTCCTTTTTCATTTACTTTATCCGAATATTTTATTAATCACATTATTAGGAAGCTTTGACCTTTTAGCAACCAATTTTTGTGCCATTTTCTTTATATTGTTTCTCTCAGTTGCTGTGAGGTGATTTTGAAGCGTCTTTATTTGTTTGGGATACAAGACTCGCTTTGCAACTTCGTGATAAATCTTTTTAGCCTTCATAAAATTTTTCAAAGCCTTGTTATAACGCGCATCAGACGTAAACAATTCAGTTCTACCCCTAAGACCCATAACAACATTATATTGAAGGTTATCATGGTTAATTTGAACTCTTGTGTATTTTCTCTGAGCTTCTCTAAATGCTTTAAATGCATGACTTACCCTATTTAAATTAGCATGGGTTACTTGTTTCTTGAAAATACGTGGTTTACCCACAGACCCATTTGGAGTCCTGTTGAACAGTTTTGAAGCGTTTATGTTCACAGACTTTTGAGATGGCTTCATTGAATGACGATTCATTTTAATCTTTACAAATATTAAAAAGGAAAATGAAGAGACATCCTAGACACATACAACCAACTTCTTCGAAGTTGTCCTGGCCCCAGAGATACTTTTCAGGTTTGAGTCCCTCCATGAAAGTCAAACGTGAAAAGGAACTCCTCAAAAGAAGGAAAACTCCATATTCCAAATTGAAACTTGGAGCCTCTGACGCAGTTGCAAAAAAATCAAAATCAAAGTGGACCCTTTTGTTTCACAAGACGTATCCAGGACTCTCCTCCAACCGCTCTTTAATTGCAAGGAGAACAGGAATACCAAAGTCAACTTTAAATACTGTATATGATAGAGGTCTTAAAGCATGGAAGACTGGTGGGAGTCGTCCAGGTGCCACTGCAATCCAATGGGGAACTGCTAGGATGTACAAATATGTTTTGGTCACCAAGAGAAAAGCTCCACCTGCTTGGTACAAGACAAGGTTTGATCCAAATAATAGTCTGCGTCACTAGAAAAAGAATCCCAGCAACACCAGTTATAGAGATTTTAAGAGAAATCTTCAAGGAGCAAATAAAATAGTTATAATTAATAAAAATGGGTTCAAGGTTAAGGCAATTTACAACAGCTCTTAGTAATGTGAATACTAAACTTTTCGGTGGTTTGAAAACACGAGTTGCGGGAATAAACAACCCAAATGTATCTAAAAAAGAATTACACAGACTTGCGGATCTCTTACGTGCTATTACAGCAGCAAGAATTAGACAACGAACACAACAAAGAGAAGAAAGAGAAAAAATACAGGCTATGTCTAATTTAGCACATCTTCAATCTATAAATGTTAGAAATTTAAATAATAATAGAAAACAAATACATCTTAAAAAAATTACAAAGCTTAAAAAACGGCTTAATAGAACTTACCGTCTAACCAATGAAAATAGAAGAAAACTTGAAGAGATCAAAAAAAGAAACATAGCAAAACGAATTCAAAGAAAATTTAGAGAGAAACATCCCAAATATTCAGTTCCTACTTTACAGTCTTTGGCACTAAAAAAACTTACACCTAGACAACAAAATAAACTTGCATTAATGAATTTAGTTCTCCCCAAAAATTATCAAACATCTTTTCAAAGAGCAACAGAAGGAAAATAATAGTCTGCGCCAATAATAAATGCCAACAACTCGTTCCGTTAATCTGAGTAAACCTGAAATTACCAATGCACTCCTCAATAAACTAAATGCAGCGAATCTAGCCAGATTGCGTACCACAAGCAAAGCAATGAAGACTGCAATTGATTCCAGAAAAAATTTACGCGCTAAGATTACAAAATTAAGACCACGTCAAGAACAACTCAGAACTTTATTGGGACGTCCCCAAAACAGAAATTTTAGACCTATTGGAATGAAACATAAAAATTTTAGAATCGGAAAAATTACAGCCAAGTATTTTCAAAGATACAATGCAAGACCAAATCCAAATAGGGGATGGTATCCTAGACATGTTGAGGTTTACAAAATGCCAGCTGGTCAAAATGTAAACTTGCCAATGTATGGTCAAATATTTCATGCAAGAGATGCTTATCAAGAAGCACAACGTATGAAAAGGAACAAAAAGACAAATTTAAGAAAAAATGGTAACCTTATTTATTTCCGAACCGCTAATTATAGACATGGATCTTGGGTATTTAATAAGAGACGAAGTGAAGTGAGATATATACCAAATAGCCCAGAGGAAGGTGGTGGTAGGGGGTATCATTATGGTGTAAAATTATCAAACATCTTTTCAAAGAGCAACAGAAGGAAAATAAAAGCTCTTTAATTATAAATGAATTCAAATGCACTCCTCAATAAACTAAATGCAGCGAATCTGGTTAGACTTCAAGCCACCAGTAAAGCATTGAAGACTGTAATCAATTCTAGAAAAAATTTAGTAAATAAAATGAAAGCTTTAAAGAGAAAACAGGAACAAGCTAAAAGTGCAATCACTCGTTTGAGAACCGGTTCTTTGAAAACAGGAAAAATTGCAAGCAAATACTTTGGTCATTATGGTGGAAGGCAAGAAGGTATGAATTGGAAAGAGATGGCTCATTTCAGATTACCAGCGGGTCAATTTGTTAGTGTACCAAGAAATCAGACCCGTGCTCTCAATAATTATAGAAATTTGAGTAAAATAAAAAAAATGAAAAAACCAGAGATTACAAAACGTGATAGCATCATTTACTTTGAACCTTATGAATTCAATACAAGAAAAATGGAATTGGTGCGATATGGAGGTAAAGTATATCAAGGGGTTAAGAAATCCAACATCTTTTCAAAGAGCAACAGAAAAAGAATAAAAGCACTCTAAAAATAATGAACAAAGAGTGGTCAGAGTGCTACGAGTATTTCAAGAATAGAAAGTTTATTGAGAAACCTCCTAAAACTTTGGTTAATTTAAAGCAGACAACCATTATAATACCAAATGCCAATGCCAACTGTTCTATGTATCCTAAATCCGTGTCTCATCTTCAAAAAGATTCAGAGGAATCTGAAGAACCGGAAACGGGACGGACTTCAACGACTACGGGAAACTCATGTGGTCAAAGAGACTTCGAAGAAGACAATTGTCGTCCCAGAGATTCTGTTTGAAGATGATTTTCTCAGGGAGAGGAAAAACTATTACAATATTTTTGACGATGAGGAAGACTACTAAAGATTTTATTTGTATGTTTAAGCGTTGTGAAATGTTGAATTTTTTATGAAGAAGGTTCCGGGTCCAAATCCACGACTCAGTGAGTCGGTGTACACCAAGGGAAAAGAGACGATTCTCAAAGTGAACAAGGAACGACTCAATGAGTCGGTTCAAAATACGTCAAGACGGAGATTATTAAACTCTAGAGCTAAACGCCTCTTACAAATCTCATCACGCGGGTCAACGAGTCGCATCCTGTCCCTCACTCCCCTCCACCTCTTTTGAATGGTGGTTGCTGCCAATATATTCAGCCGCCATTCAAAATAGACGAGATCTAGTTCCGCAGTGAGCTGTTGGGACCTCTCCTCCATGCTCATTTGAATAATACGCTGCTCCACGAGTCCACCTTGTCTATACACAAGTTGAGTTCTTGGTGTCCGGTACCATGCAATCGCACCTTTAATACTCCCGATGGTTGATTTCATCTCAACAATCGAAGCATGTTCCATATCAACTGAGCAAGTTGAATAAGTGCCGAAGTGAACAAGAATGCAATCACAAAGACAGCCATAAATTGAAAACTTTTTACAGTTTTCATTGGACCTGTTCACGTGACTCCAACTTCTAGAAGGCCTCATCCTCCATTCGAGCTAGATACATCTCATTCCTCTGTTCCCAGTGAGCATATTCCCTCTCAATATCATCCCCAAACTCAGAATCCCTATTCATATTATTAATAAAGTCATCCTTCTCCTCATTGGTCAATGACTGCCAAAACATTATGCACAACTCCTCAGTGGAGAATTGCTCACTCCCCTCAAAAAAGAAACGCGTCTGTGACCATCTTTCAATCGCTTCTCTTGTGATTTCCCACCGGTCCCGGTAGTCACCCCAAGAACTCCAAGAGTTGGCGTACAGATTCAAATGACCTATGCGAGTCTCAATATCATCCTTTAAATGATTTGAAATACGCCTCACTTGAGTAAGCTTATTGCAAATCATATATGAACACTCAAGAGGAAGGTTTTTCCACACTGGGTCCATTCTGTCCAACTTTGTCCAGTTGCCCAACTGTAAACAGTTGTTCCCGAGCTTGAGCACGCATCTCCAGAATTTCTCCAAGTGTTGGAATCTTTTCGTGCTTCTTAATCTTGACAATCATATCCTCACGGGTAGGGAGAATCAACTGTGCCATTTCGTCACAATTCTTCGAATTGGTCCCAGACCTGTTCACGCAGCATTATCAAATGTTGTAAAATACCAAAGCATTGCACCCAAATTCAATTGAGTTTGTTCCCTTATAATCTCATCAATTCTCTTTTCACTCTTGTGGAGCTCCATCAAGTAATTTGAAATCTCAATGTACTCCTGATCAGTAATTGTTTCCTTTGCATCATCAACAATCTCAAGAATCTTCTTAAGCAACTCAAGTCTCTTCTGACTCATGCTACTGAATATAGATTAAAACATTTTGGAAACGCGTTTCAGTTGTTCCATATATATTAAAGTACCATCTGTAAAGTGTCTTGTTGTCAAGTGTTATGTTTTTGAGAGATCCATTCATTGGGTCATACAACTTTGTTCTCGTAACTGCTATGGAGTGTCCTTTATTCTGATAAATAGAACCACCATTTATCATTGCGTGACTAAACTTGTACCTTTTTCCAAGAACCAAAAGCTCTTTGGGTGCCAGAGTAAGATTTGCATATGGGAAGGAACATGCAATTATTTGAGGAGGTTCAAGAACCGGTGACTTGTTCATCTTTACAGGTTTTGAGTGTATAAACTCACCAGTACTGCGTATTCTTGAATTGATCCAAGCATACTCACCTGGAAAGGTCAAATCCAAAAAACGCCCAAGATCCAATCCGGTTCCATAATTCGTCTTGTTATTTTTGGTTCTCAATCCACTATTTTTGATAACCTTATTCTGATTGAAATTTGCACCCTGTCCATGACGGTACACATATTCCCAAAACATTGCGGATCCAACTCTGGGACAAGACTTTAAAGGAACCTCTTTATGGCTTTTGAATTGTTTCGCCTTTTTCATCAGAAGAATTCTGGCACTTCGGCTCATGTAAAATCCATTGAGTATTGAATGAAACCAGCACGTTTCCCCTTTTTGCCTCGTTGTCATTATTAATATTTCTTTATTTTAAATGAGCGTTCGGAAAACTGGGTTGGAGAAGGTATCGAAAGCTTTACAACATGCAAAGAAACCAGACATTTACGTAATCAGTGGTCACGGAAATTTTGAGAAGAATAAAATCAAACTGGGTGCAGGGCAATATGTTATTAATCTTGCATCAACTGGGTGTGGTATTAGAGCAGGTGATACACCATCATATAGCAAATCATTCAGAGACTGGATCAGGAATGATATTGATATGAGAAGATACCTTCGAGGGGAACCATCAAAAAGTACAGTTCCGCGTTCTTTTATTACAATGAGTGGACTCGATGTTCACGGACCAGGTGAAGTTATTGCAGATATTGGGGTAGCTTTGTACACATCAGGACCTGACGCAAGTCCCCGTAATAAAATGCCAATAAATTTGATGTACAGTCCAACAATTCCATCCCCGAAAGTAGGTGCAATCAGTCCATATATGAGCCGAAAATGGTGCGGAATGTTCAAAACCGGTAATGGAATATTAAAACCAACTGTTATTGTCCCATACACAAATAAGTTTGATGATAATTCAATTAAAGGACTTTTGGAAGGAAGAAAGGGAATTTTCATCATTTCATCTTGTAGAAGTCCTCAGACTCATCATTATGCAGGAACATTTAAATACAATGTTGGAGCTGCAATCAAAAATGCAGCAAAATTATACAATACAAATAGAGCAGCATACACAAAAATGTATCATCAAACAGCTTCTAGACTTGAGAACAATATAGTTTTTCCATTTCCAACCAATGCAAAAGGTAGACATGTTTTTACAGCTGCTCAATTGGGCAAACTTGCAAATCAGAACCTTGTAAAATACTACAAGACAAGAGTAAAGACAGTTCTGGGGAGAGTGCCAAAGACAAATGCAAATTATGTACGCGCTGTGAAGAGAGCCAGAGGATCACCAGTGAGTCCCTCTCCAAACAAGAAAGTCCCTAAGAAGAACAACAGCCCCAATAAATGAGGAGTTGATTTTCTGAAAGAAATGCATTCTTGAAACCAATCAGAATAAACAAATGGAAAGTCCAGTGTAAAAAGCAATTTGTTTGTTATTCATTTATAATGTTGTAATATAATAAAATGGGTGCTTGTTTCTCAGCCGCTGAACCTCTCATTGTTTCCGAAATGGAGACTGTTGTCATACCAAAAATTGTTGCTGAGATAGAGTCTGTCATCATTCCAAAAATTGTTTCTGCCATGGAAGTCAGGCTGAATGAGATTGCGGATGAGCACTCACCACAGACGACTACTTTATAAAACTCTGGGTTTCCAAATTTTTTAGATTACAATATTAATGAAAGAAGATGCGTTAACACGTTTGGTTAGAACTTATTTAGCTAAAAAATCAGTATTCAATTACTCTCAAAATAATTACAAGAATATGGCAAGAATTTTAGGAAACATGCCATACAATAAAGAAATACCAAATTGGAAAAAACAAAAGTTAAATCGAAATATAAGATTAATAAAAACTCACGCTACTCACCACAATTATGCAACTCCAATATATAGAGGTATATCAACCAGACATGTGAATTCTTTCAAGACTATAAAAAATTTTTTAAATTCTAATTCAAAAACGACTACTATAAAAAGACGTGGATTTACATCATTTTCACATAATAAAAAAATTGCAAATGGATTTGGTAATTTTATTCTTAGATTAACAGGTAAACATGTACCATCAATAAATTCTAATAATGGTAGATTTCCTTTTAAAAATATGGGCGAACGGGAAGTTATTGTATTACCAGGAACTTTTACATTGCATAAACCAACGAATAAAAATTCAAAAATAATTAATGTTACATTTAAAGCAAGAAGATTCAACGAGACGCTTTAGCCCCATACTTTTTGACTGCACCAACCATTACATAAAGACCGCCTCTTGGTCCCTTTAAAATCTTTCGCCCTTTTGAATTTCTACCATGTGGACTTGGACTTTTCTTTGGGGGACTTGGACTTCTCCGTGGAGAAGGCTTCTGTGAAGGTGAACTTCTCAATTGAGAAGGTTTTGCCCCATACTTTTTAGAAGCACCCACCATTACATAAAGCCCACCTCTAGGTCCTTTCATAATCTTTCGCCCCAATGAGTTTCTACCATGTGGTGCGGGGGACGTTGATGCATATCTTGGACTTTTTGGTGGTGAATATCTCTCATTGGATGGTGAATATTTAGGAGTGAGTCCTCTGAGACTAAATTCTGGGAGATTCTTTATTTTGATGTACATTATCGATGTATAGTTCCATCCCACTGTATATCTCCCACTGTAATGATTTTTCCAAAATTTTTCAACTTCATCGGGAAAAATCCAGTCACACTTGTATCTTTTTCCATAAACTCCAGCTGAATCTACAATTTCAAGTGAATTGTTTGGAAATCTCACACACGCAATTGCATGCGCAGGTTTACCAGGTCCATTGTTCATAATTATAGTTGCACTGTCGAGTACAAAATCTGAATCACCTGGCATGAAATTTTCTATAAAATCTATATTTAAAAGATAATTTTTTTGTTCGTTTTCAAATGCCATCTGTACAACACACTCTGTTGTTGGTTTGTATTTTCTACCTGGTGCCCATAATTCTTTATGAATACCAACTGCACCAAAAATACTTTTCCTAGCTGGTGCTATAAAATCACCTCCTTGAAGTTTGAAATCCTTCATATTAAGATTTTGAAGAAGTTTTACTGATCCTTTAAGCTCAGTATATCCTGTCCAATAATTATAAATGAATTTAAAGAAGATGAAACGTTTCACTGAAGGTAGATTAGAATACTTTATACACACATTATGATTAAAAAATACTTCTCTTTGTGATGCAGATAATTTTGATAAAAACTCCTTCATTTTTACCAACAAAAGTCTTCTTCCTGCTCTCGTATCTGCCATTGTATTCAATACAGTGTAAAAATAACAAGTTCCTTGTGTCTGAATTAACATTTTTAATATTTAAGGATATTAAAAAACAACTACTCCGTAGTTGGCCAAATGTACTCCGGATACTCTTCTTGCGACACATCAAAATGATAAAAGTCTGGTTTCTTCCTATTCAAAGAAGCTTGATGGGACTTGAATACATCCTCGCGCCCCCACCAATCTGGCTTCTTTGGATTGCTACAATGAGGAAGTTTCTCCATAGTATTCTTGTATCCACGAAGAATCCATTCGTCTATACAAGCATTACAGTACATTGCCAAGAAACAATCATATCCCCTCCACATTTTCACAGCTGGGTGATTTTTCCAGCCGTGAGAATATCCCTTGAGAGTTCTCCATATTTGATAAGCTTCTACACGTTGTTTACCAAGTCTGCGATAATCAAGCGCTTTTGCGTTTTTGATCAGATCGGGGGAAGTTACAAACGTATTTACCATCTTCGTTGAAGTTTACTTCTAAAAGTTCGAATGAGGCCCGTTCACTTATCCTCGAAAGTTTATCAAGATTTGCAATTGAAAGTGGTGCCCAGTCTTCTTCTTCAAGACCAAGTGTTGCGCGTCGACGGGGGAAGGTGGACAACTCCTTGGAGTTGGACTCCGGGGGCTCAAACCAGTTCATTATTTATTAATAGAACATATTGTTTAATTGCATTGCGACATCCACAGAATCTTGCCGGCTATTTTTAGCCGTGATCTGGATCTGATCCTGAATTCCAAAATGGGGTGGAAAATTACGAATTGGACTTTCATAATTGTTTCCGGCACCTTTTACCCAAACATTTTTTAGGGATCCATCAGGTGAAAATGATGGTTTTATATCATTCTTCCTCTCAATCCTCTCATAAATATTTCCAATGTATTCTTCATTGTAATAAACATCAGCTGTGCAATTTTCAAAAAAGTCGAGACGGAACGACAACTCATTTGAGTTGGAGGAACACATTTTTAAAATATCAACGAATCGAATATTTAAGCCTCTTTGAAGGCGGTTCATCTATACCATCTCTATGCTTACGAACTCCCAAGAATGACATTACAGTTTCAAAAATAATTGGCTTTGATGCCTCCATGGCCATCTTCATATTCTCCTCAGCTATCTTCATAGCCAAGTCCACCTCCATCTTCATCCTCTCCACAGCTATCTTCATTCTTTCCATTTGCATCTCCACATCCATCTTCAATTCCTTCTCAAATTGCATATCTGCAACCACTGGAACCACTGGAACCACTGGAACCACTGGAACCACTGGAACCACTGGAACCACGGGAGTTGGAGTTTGAGAGATAACCCATCTCACAATTTCCAGAGAGTCGTCAAAATCCGCATCAAAAGATTCTCGAGTTCCCTCAATCCGCCTATAAATTTCACTCAACTTATAATTGATTTTCCCTTCAAGTTCAAGATGAATAGGCGTTTTGAAAGACCAAATTCTAAAAACTTCATCCGATCCATAAGTTCTTATTCTTTGCTTGAGATTGCCGGTATGACCTATTTTTACTTGCATCTGGCCTTTTACACGCCTCGAAATGAGATAAATTCCTGGTGTATAATTCGCAAAGTATTTTGTATGTTCCAGAGTGAGTTTTAGTTTGCGAGAAGTCCACTTAGTTTTTGCCATTTTATGATTTAAAGGGTTCTTTAAATGAACCTGTTCACGTCTTTCTTCTTTTTAAACCACGTCTTGCACCCGCTGCAGAGCTTTCACCTCTATTTGAATTTGGACTTTTATTTCTATTAGAATTTGATGATGAGTTTGAACCAAGACCTGCATTTACTCTGGCATGCTTACGAGCTGTTTTTGCAGAAGCTGATTTGTTCTTTGGTGAGCTTCCTCTAAGTCTCTTACGATTTTGAATAGATTTCAAAAGATTATTATATATAGAATTCAATGCAATTGGTGTATGAGAACCTCTTTTTAAACCAATTGCATCATTTATATTTTTATTGCTTATATCTTTCTTTATGTACACAGCATATTCATATGTACACGTGTGATACCCTCTATTTCTAAAATTTTGAATAGAAGTTATTACATTTTGAGGATTACTCATCCAATCACATGGTTCTACAAGAGCTGGTCTACCAGAAATGACTCCTGAATCTACTATGTATTGCCTACCATTTACAATTATTCCGGAAACAGAATGAGCTACATCACTTCTACCTAAATTGGATCTACTCTGATTTCCTCGTAAATAAAACACTACATGATTTAAATCTAATCCGTGAAATGTAGGTGCTAGATTTGCATAACTCTTAATTCCAGATCTAAAAATCATATAAGCACCACTTACAGGTATCTGATTTGTACTTTTTGGTATATTTCCTTTATAAAATGCAGTTACATATTTTAAAATAGTAAAATTAATAATCTGGGGTAATCTTTTACCTGAAAATGTATTCCAAAGTGTATTAGTAGGACTATAATTTGTAAAAAATAATTTGATGACATCAATTGAACAACCTCCTGTATTTAAACGCAAACCTGAACCACCCCCTAACCATGTATTTATAATACTCCAAAATCTATACTCTCTTGTTGCAGATTCATTTCTTAGATTTCTCATAGGAAATACACTTGTAACATAATGTTTCAGTACAATTCTTAATAATAATTTACCTTTTGTAGTGATTAGAAAAGGATTCCACATTGCATGAAACCAACATGTAGGATTGGCTCCTTGAGTAGTTGCATTTCTTCGAATCTGTGTTATATTATTTGATTGATTCATTTATTAATTACTAAACTTTTTTATCTAATGTGCCTTGGTAAAATATAATCAAAATTGATTGGCAAATCTGTATCCAATTCAAAATTCTCAAAGATAATCTTCTG